>Ga0247611_10009752_pt1 | contig 11455 bp, 11 predicted proteins | sample 177DNAGHGhighgp2_FD_192422 | JGI IMG/M metagenome (GOLD analysis project Ga0247611, IMG submission 192422) | Sheep rumen microbial communities from Palmerston North, Manawatu-Wanganui, New Zealand - 1770 DNA GHGhigh gp2 | ecosystem: Host-associated > Mammals > Digestive system > Stomach > Rumen... | reverse complement strand
TCCCCCATGAGATTTTACTATATTAGGAGCTTTTATTTTAAATTTTAGTCTCCTGCAATAGTAATAAGCATCTATTATCATTGGTCTATCCTCTACAGGAACAACATGAAATCCTAAAGAACTTGTCCAACTCAATAAATCTTTTACTATATAGCTTAATAAATCTGTTCGAACAATTCCGTATTCTGTTTCCATATCTCTATTATGGACTAGGCACATAACTGTTATATATTGATTTTTAATTGTATCATTATAATATCCAACATCGTCATCATCAATATCGAACATAATAAAATTTAAAACTTCTTTTTGCGTATCATTTAATTTTAAATATGGTATAATTCTTTCATGCTTTATAGAGTCATTATACATTAAAATTTCTTGACGCTCGGCTAGTTCTTCTTCCGTAGGATTATCTTTGTCCTTATATTTATTCAAGGGTTTAGGGTCCAGTTCTCCCAATACCTCAATTAAGTCCGGGTCTGATTTAAACAAATCTAATAATAGAGCCTTTTTACGGATAATATCGTTATTAGACTTATCATCTAAATCCCTTGTTATATTAGCAATATCTCTTTGCATTACCGCACCTCCAATCTAATTGAAGATGCATAGTTACCCTCTTTACTCTTGACAGATAAAATAAACTGTTTACCAATTAACTGAGAAGATTTTCTAGGCTTAATAGATACATTGTTGTTATTTAATACATCAATGTATATTAATCCCTCTAAGTGTTTTACATCTTCTTCAGTTAAGGTATCATCCTCACTTATTAATTCTATTCTCCATTCGGTTTCTATATTATCCATATCTATACCGTCTTCTCGAAAAACAGCCATAAAATAAGAAACCTTACCAATATTAACAATGATATTATCTAAGATTGAGGTACCCTGTTCTAGTTCACCATCTTCATTAATAAAAGCAGGATATATAATACTTGTTTGATTATCTTGAATATTATCAACAGGTTCTTTAATTATCACTTCACCATTATCATCATCATAATAGTCGCAAACCATTAAAGAAACATTATCTACCTTTTCATCAAACTCGGTTTGTTTAACTGTCATTTTAATTAAACCTTGTGGACTAAGGTCTGTTATTTTAGTACATCTAAATACATGAGGGTCAATTGTATTGTTAGAAAGTATAAAACGTTCATCATGTCTTATATACCTAGTGTCACATAAATTATAATTATATAATTTATCGCCAAAGATATAATATGTATCTGGAAGCCAAAGACCAGTAATATTATCTAACTGTGTCATATAATCAGCATTCCATACGCCACTTGTGTAGCTGTTCGCTGAACGTATTGCACACCAACAATTTAATATTTGTCTCTCACCTTTAAGTTTATATATCCATCTCAAATTCCAGTTACATTTAATAATATTATATCTGACAAATTGAGTAGCATCATCTCTACCGACTATCATCCATAATTTATCTACTGTAAAATTAGAATCTTTAAAGGGGTCAACAGGTTCATATTCATAAAATCCTATATCATTATCTACATCATCTGGAATAAATACATATGTCCCAATTGGATAATGTACTTTAGGACGAAACTGTAAATAATAATCCACAGCATCTTTTAAAATTGAATATGTAGCGTGTTTAGAGTATTTAGCATCTTCATAGTTCCAACCCTCAGTAGGAGATAATATATAAACTTTTTTATATCCCGTATCACCTGTAAAAGTTGCATTCATAATTAAGTCAGATTGATTCTTACGAACCTCAGATATATTTCTTCCATTATTAAGAAGATAGGATTGATAATCACTTAACGTAATCATAATTAATCTCCAATCTTATCAACCAAATTATGAGCATCTAATACTAGTTTTCTATATACTTCCCAATCATAAGTCTCTTTATGACTCTCATCATAAGCGGCTTGTAACAGACTAAGGATTTCTATAATTTGTACAGGATAATTTAAGACAACACTTGCCCCATTAATTTCCTTCAATAAATATTCAAAATATTTATTTACGTCCACTGTAGGAAATTGATTTTTCATATTTGGGTCTTTATAAAGAAGTAACCAGTGTATTTTTTTATGCAGTATCTTTTTGTATTTATCTATCTGCTCTTGACTAAACTTTCCATATACACCAGTCATTACTGTGATGAACCTCTTAAATTAGATGAAGAGGAAGTTCCGTCAAGATAAAGATTATTAGCATATCCCCGGTCTCTTATTAATGAACGTTGGGCATTCATTAAGTCATCTCTTAAATTTCTTAATTCAGCAACATGAGCCGCTTGACTATAATATTTTTCAGAAGACGAACCTAAGAATTGAGATATATTAATAATACTATTTACTTTAGGAGTAATCCAAGCTAGAGCAACACCATATGATAACACCTCAATAATAAATTCTTTATCGGCATATTCATTAATTTCATATTCCAATTCAAAATTTATTTTATTATCAGCACTTTCCAAATTAACTATGTCATCTTCACTTGGACATTCTAACTTAGAAAAAAGCCTTATTACATAAGGGGCAGATAGTGCGGAATGTAACCAACTGCATAAGATTGCATTCCGCATTTTTTCATCCTTATGTAAATCGAGTAAATCATAAGCCTCTACCTTGGTAAAAAATCTTGAAAAAATTTCAGCATAAGAAATAGAGGTCATAATTCCCCCTTATTTATTCGTTATCATACAACCCTGTAAGTAACATCATTTGTGTGCCGAAGAAATCATCAAGAGCTTTAATCTTAGATACACTATCAAGTGTACCATTTGCTATCTTTGTAGTTGCAATTGACTTTAAAGATTCCTGTGCCCCAAGAGGGAGTTTGGGTAAAATCTCTACCATATTGCTAATAGATAAATTTAAAATCTTAGAAAGGTCTTTCGGTGAATACATGTCATTATAAAATTTCTTTATTCTTGCATTACTCTGAATGAACTCCTCATCATCTATAATAATCATAGGTAAAAATACAAAAGCAGAATTGGTATTAATTGCCGCAATAAGGTCTTGATACTCAACCTCATCTGAAGCTCCATAAGACTCAAAGACATAAAGCTTCTTTGTCTTTATACCTTCCATATATGTACCACCAGTCATAATTGAATGACATAATATAGAATCATTTTTTTCCCACTTTTTCTTAGGGGGTTTAGAAATTTCTTTTTCTTCTTCGACAGGGCTATTTTCAGTAACGTCTTCTGTTTCATCATTGATAACAGTTTCCATTACCGAATCATTATCAACTGTTTCATTTTTAACGACTCTTCTTTTAACAGGTCTAGCCATTATTTTCTCCTTTTAATCATAAAATAATTGGGTTTAATTTATATTACGCCCAATACCAAGCACCGAAGTAACGACCAATCTGGACACCAATACCGAAGCTCCTCTGAACTTCATACTTCATGACATCATCAATACGACCGTTAGCTTCGCCCTTCTCCAGAATCTCATCAATTTCTGTCTCGCCTTGGTCAATCATCTTAACGAACTTATTGTCAACAGCGGGCATGATAAGCAGAACCTTATCATTGACAAGCTTCTTAGTAACATCATTGATTTCAAATCTCTGAGGAATTTCAACCAGAGTAGTAGTCTCATAAGAGCCAAGTCTGCCAAGTCTAGCAACGTCTTCCTTCTGAGAAGCAGAAATCCAGTTAACATCTGCAAGAGCAGTCAGCTTTTTAAGAGCAGTCTTTGTACCAAGGATATAAACAGAAGACTCATTAGCGGTCTCAACGTTCTCAATGATAGCATCAAAAGCATCCTTAGTAGAAGCACCAAGAGTACCATTACCAACGAACTGCGCTTGAGGAGTAATCTTGGTATAAGCATTCATAACCTGAGAATAAATCTCGTTCTGAATCTTAATGGTGAAAGCTTCAGCAATCTTAGAAACAAGAGTTGCCCAATCTTCCTGTCCAACAAGATAACGGTCAATATCCGCACCTACAGCGGCACCGTAACGAGATACAGGAACGGTGAAAGATTCACCATGTCCAATTCTCTGGAGTGAAAAATCATGATGCGCACCCGAAACACGGGAGATAGACAGAATAGTCTTATCCTCAGTCCAGAATTCAAGAGCATCACCATCAGCGATGTTTCTGTACTCAACAAAATCATTGAAGAACTCATTGTTGTGGAAGCCAGTAGCTACTTGAAGGTCAACAACTTCTTCAATAATCTCAAACAGTTCTTCGCCGTGCTTCTTTAATGCCCGTTTCCTATCTCTCTTTGTAGGATGGTCGGAAAGACCAAGGACATTATAAATTACCTTACGAAGCTTATCATTAGCCTCTCTCTTAGAGATAACCTTCTCATTTTCCTCGTCATAAATCTCAGCACCAGAAGCAAGGTCAAACATAAGATTACGAACAGATTCCCAAGAATTCTCTTCAGCAAAGATTTTATTCAGATGTTCTGTAGAAAATACCTTACGCATATTCTTCCTCCTTCCTTATTAAGCTACGACAAGTTTCTTATTCGCTACGGACACAGTCTTACCTGCTTCGGGAGTACCAGTGAAACCTTCATCAGAAAGTTCAACAATATCACCCTTAATCAGCGAATAGGCTTTAACAACAGTTTCTTTTGGATTGAAGAAATTCTCTTCAGCAGTAAACTTTCTAGAATAATCTTCAGCAATAATAACAGGCATATGCACAAAAAGCGCATCAGTATCAGCAGTTACTTCAACATACCAATAGCCTCTGGCTGACTTGCCTCTGATAATACCCTCAAAAGCGGGGGCTTCAGCTTCTTCATACAGGTCAAGTTCAACCCAGTCACCTTTACCAACAAAAGCACCATTATCCACATCAGCATCCCCAAGGAGAATGTTATAAATATGGGGAGAGCCTGCGGATGCGGCAATCTTTGTAGGGAAGGATACTGTATGCTTATCAATAGCATAACTAATCATAATTATTGTTCCCCTTTCATAAATAATTATTTTAAATATGCATTATTGCATATTTGGTAACATTTAATTTTTATTTAAATAAATTGCCATATCTACTTTTTCTCTTACTCTTTTTACTGGCTTCGGGTATAGGAATTATTCCTTTACCAGTTTTCTGAGTAGAATCCACTTTACCTCCGTTCTTTACGAAAGCAAGTAACATAGAATCGCATTTATTTTGAACCGTTTCAACAGAATACTCAGTATAAGTAGAAACGAGATTCTTATATTCCTCAGTATCTTTAATATAGTTATATTCTGAAGAATTAAGAATATTCATTTTCCTCTGATTATCTTCAGCTTCCTTATACTTATTTAATTCTGTTTCTATAGAAGAATAATTAGAACGCATAGTTTCAAGACTATCTAATTCCTCTTGAGTACAGAATGTAACATAAACAGGTACTCTATCACCAGTTAATGAATATACATCCTTTCTCTTCTTATAAGTCTGCTTATAATGAACACCGTTCCAATAATCAGACATAATGACATAGGTATCATAAACAGTTACCATATACCATGCGTTATCAGATTCAGCATAAGTATCATTAACTAATGTACTGAGAGCTTCAATTTGTTCATTTAAAGATACTGAAAAACCAATATGCTGTCCATTAGACATATCAATAGAATAGCCAGTAATACGAACATCTTCAGAACTATTTTCATCCTCACTGACTTCTTCTTCATTTTCTTCTTCAGAACTATCAGAAAATTCTTCTTCTGTTTGCTCTTCAGCATTATTTTCTTCGTTATCTGATTCTTCTTCCATCTCTTTATTTTCAGACGCTTCATCTTCAGAAGGAGCTTCAGCCTCACCAAACAGTTCGTTTAACTTTGCTTCAAACTCTTCTGCTGACATCTCTGAATAATCAAAATCAATATCTTCAAAAGTCTTACCAAATTTTGCAAGAATTTCTTCAAAGGCCATTTCAGATTTTCCTCCTTCCTTTATTGATGAATTTACATTAAAAGAGGAGAGTGTCGCATTAAGCTTTTCTATTTCCTCTAATAATTTTTGATTGATAGTGCTATTATTTTCTGCACTAAAATCAGCGAAGGTAATATTAGAGCCTTCCATACCTTCGCCTATTTCATTACCATTCTCATCTTTACCAAGAATAGTAACTCCACTAAATTCAAAGTCTTCAATATTTAAGACTTTATTTTTTGCATCAAAAGATAATTCAAAAACATTCAGTTCTACACTAACCTTAGCTTCTCCACCCATTCTATTTAAAATATCAACAGAATGATTATATTGTCCAAATAAATAGCCATCTACATGAACATATGTCTTATCATTATCTTTATCATATTCTAATTTTGCATTACAAGATTCTGGAATAGTACCAACAGGTATTTCATCATAAACAAGCTCATCATCCTCTTCATGCATTGCGTGCCAACCAAATTCTTCAACACCATCTACTTCATGAATATAAGCAAGTATAGGTTTATTTTTAATTGAAGAAAGATTCGCCTTCATTTTTGATTCAGATATATAACTACCATTTCGATTCTTCTCTGTATGGCAAGCTTTTAAATGAACAGGTACTAAACTGTCATTCATATTTTCTTCATCATTTGAAAAAGAGGTAATATTGGCGGGAACTTGAACAACAAGTGGTTGACCAGATTCTCTTGCATTAAACTTTAATGTTTGATTTCGATTTACATAAAAATTATATAAATCATCTAATGTTAAAAGCTTTTTCAAGACTTTATAACCCCCTTTCTTCAGAATAAAAAAATAAGAGCTAAAAGCCCTTAAAAACTTAAAGCATTAGTATGAACTATCTTTTGATTATCACCATCAAATACTAACTTAGTATCATTTAAAAAAGTCCAACTTTTTGAATCATAGGATATTAACTGATACCCTAATTCTTCAAGCTTCTTTTTAGTCTCTTCATCTGAAGTCCTTATAAAATGAGTTTTATTATTATTATCCATATTCCTTATCCTCTTGCTTTATCCCTTTTCTCACGACTAGCTTCACCATCATCTGTTAAATCTCCAGAATCAGAAGTAGGTCTTCCACCTGTAACAGGGTCTGTTCCCTCAGTATTATTATTTGTAGTAAAACTGGAAGAAAGAGGATATTTAAATATATCATGTAATCCAAGTATATCTTCTTCAAGATGATTAAGCGATAATGTCTCTAATTCACTAAAACCATTTAAAGTATTATAGGCCAGTTTTGTAGGTAACCCATATTGAGCGGATTGTAATAAATCTTCCTTTAAATCATTTTTAGTGTAAACAGATACCTCAAAGAATTTTACTTTACTAGGATTCGAAACGTAGAATGATAAAAACGTATTTACAAAAGCTTCGGTCTGAGGAAGAAGACTAGAAATAGCAAATTCTGTATCCACCTTTAAAGCTGTCAGTACTTCTGTTGTGCCAGATAACTCAGTAGAATTTAATACCTGTCCACCACCACCAGAATTCAGAACGTTCTTTGTGGCATTAGAAACCCTATTAACATTATTAACATCATTATCATCAAAATTAATAAACTGTAATTTTCCCGGAACTAAGGCCGCAGAAGTATAGTCTGGAAGAGCCTCTTCTACCATTCTGTTAAAATACTTTATAGTCAGGCTAGGGTCTATTTTCCAATCATCAATTGATTTAGTTCCAGTTAAAGTTTCCATCTCAAGCCAGATAAGCTTATAAATGGCTTGTTCGTCAGCAATAGCTTGAATATCTTTAACATCTTCTAACTGAAGTAAATCCATCAATAATCCCATAAAAGGTAATATATGTACTTGCCAGTCTTCTACACTATATTTTAAACAACAAGAGTATTTTTGAGGGACCTGTTGCCAACGATTATTAATAGTATCTCTTTCATACTCTCTATACATAGAGATAAAAGGTTCACCATATAACTCTAATAAATAATTGTTAGTACCTGTAAAATAATCCATACGCATAGCAAAAGCATAATTGCCTTGCATATATTTACCTATTATCCTACAGTAATCCGCAGGTAAGGGCATAATAAAACACCCTGTATCATCATAAAAGACAACCCCATAAAATACATCTTGTAAGAAACAAGTAAGATATACTTTAAAAAATTCTCTTTGTAAAGCCATATTATCTAAAGTTACTAAAGTATCATAATAACTTTTTAATATTTTATTAGAATCGTTGTCTTTAATTAAATTATATTGAGGAATAACACTTCTAGCATTTAAATCAAACATACTAGCATAATAAATGATTATTCTTCTATATAGCTGAGAGCGATACATTAGATACCACGAAAGGTTTCTCATATTAGCCTCATTGCCAGAAATATTTCGCAGATATGAGATAATATTTTCCTTAGTATATGTATTCGTGGTTTTAGTATAAACACGTTGTTTATCAGTAAGTAACTTAAATCCCTTCTCCGCTTTATCATAATTAATTGATGTAAACAAAGAAGGATTCTTTTCGTAAAATTCTTTCGCTTGTGAAGCAGTCATTTTCTTTAAGGATTCTGCTTCCGCTACACTGGTTTTCTCTTCTTGTGCCACAAAAGCACCCCCTTACTTATCTATCTCTATGCACACTGCCTTTACGAATGGTAAGCTTTTTTACCAAATCTTCAACGTCATTAGTAGACGGTTTTAATTCTAATTCTAGTTGTCTGACACACCAGAAGTTATAAGCGATAGAAGAGTATCTATCCTTTCTAAAACCGCTAGGCTCGACAACAACAACGTTACCATTTTTAATGTAGTGTTTTAATTTAATCAATTCATAAACTGCCATTGTCGTTTCAACGTATGGCATCTTCATTTCGTCTTTTAGTTTAAGATTTAACTTCTTATAAGGCTTATAATCTTTAGCTAAAGATTCCTCACAATTAAGTTCAGATATTAAGAAATTAATTTTACCATTCTTAATACCATTTCTTAATAACAATGCTATCTCATTATTAAAAGCAGATGTTGCTTTTACACACCATACTACCTTATTAGCGTCTTTTACTTTACAACGGTCAGCCATATCTTGATTATTCTTAGCACATAGTGCTTTATATATTTTTCCAGTTTCTGAATCATACTGGTCTTTTATTATAAAATCGTACACACCTAGACCATTCATTATATTAACTTATAGGCTTTTTATCCTATAATTCTAACAATTCTTATTCTTGTTAGATTAGCATACTTTTTTATCTATATAATTAATATAGATAGAACGGACTCTTGGATACATTATATTCTATTTCTAGGTTCAGTATCTATGCGTTGCCCCTGACTATTCTTTTAAAAATAGCCTTCGGTTCGAATTAGCATCTCAGCCTCTTCGCTTAATTCCGTTCTTTTCATTTTATCATCACTGATAAAAGCGGCAATGTTTTACCGTTAGTATCTAGCACTAAGTCTGTACAATTATATTCATAAAAATAACGCATTACTATAATTCCAACTTTATCTGTTGTTAGTCCTTCGAAAGTTTGACCAAATACCATGTTTGATTGATAGCTAACATCAGTAACCTTTAAAGCGTCATTAATATAAATAGCAGTTGCGTCATTTTTTTTACGCTTATTAGAAGCCATTAGAGCTATATCTACTGAAAGGACCCTCTTGTTTTGAGCAGAAACTTTTGGTACTGGAATAGACTCATTATAGAATTTCAAAGGATGAAGTCCTAACTTTAATCGTCTTATATTATTTAAATCATCAAATTTAAATAAGCCCCCATCCGTATCACCAAACCATAAACATTCCATTTCCATTTGGTCTGTTATTTCATTATAGTCTGCTTCAGACCTTTCATCTTCAACTTGTGAACGCATCAATAAATTTTCTTTTATTGATACTTGATATGGTAATCCACATATAAAATATTTTTTTGTATCGTCAAAGAAATTCACCGTATACGATTTTGCCTTTTCATATAATTCTGAACTTTTAAAGTAAGCAGAAGACATATATATTTCTTTGTTTCTTTCTTGTAAATGTTCATACTCTGGCTTATCTAAATAACGAGGATGTCTAGGAGAAGTTAAAAACTTTCTTAATACGGTATTTAAAGTAATTTTATCTACAAGTCTTGCTTCATCAATAATAAGAATATTTGCTCTAGCACTTCTTGCATTATCGTTTGATACTCTAGTTACTATAAAAGAAGTATTCTTAAACATAACTATAGCGTCATTAACACCTATATTACAAAAAGATATTTCTTGTCGCAGGATAGAAGATTGCTTCATAAGAATATTTTCTATCTTTAAAAGTACTTCATTAGCTTGCTTTAAAGTACCAGATGAAACGACTATTATTGTTCCGGGGAATAAAATACAATACACAACCGCAAAAATTGCAGTGAGAAAGGTTTTCCCTTGGCCACGACTAGCCAAATACATTAAATAATTATAATGCATCATTGCATATAATAATATTTTCTGGAACAATTTTAAGTGTATTTCTAAAACTTCTTCTACAAATCTATGAGGATTTGCTCTATAAAAACCTGCTCTCCACGCAACAGTTTCCATTATTTTTTGGGCTTTATCTGCCTCAATTTCTTGAACGGTTTTTTTATTCTGTTCAATCATATTTCAGCATTACCGAATATCTTTTCAAAAAGACTTTCAGAAGTCGAATCCTCTCCATCATACTGAGGCTTCTTAACAGTATATTTGTCCATGAATTTCTCATAGATAGAAGAGTAAGCATTCTTTAATTCCATCATTTTTGCTAAATGCCCTTTAAAGAAAACATCAATATAAAGCCCAATTTTATCAATATCTTTAAATTCTTCTTCTGGTTCGGGAATTGGTTTTTCCTCTTCCCATTTAGCAATTAATTGTCCAAAAGTCAAAGTATCAGTTAAACCATCAGTATCAGACTGATTTGGTTTAACCCCTAAAGACCCCATCATATCTTGTAAATCTTTATACAACTTAGATGTGTCTCTATCTCCCTTTTGTGCTTTATCTATTTCTAATTGTTTACAGCATATACCTTGAAACAATACTTCTTGGCTTTTGGTATCACAAGGATACCTACTAACCCAATCTTCATATTCTCTTTCTAAAAATAATAAATCTTCTTGAGGATAAGAACCGAATCTTTTGCGACCCGCTTTAATTAACTCCTTATTGATTTCTTCTTCGTCAACTTCTTCCCCATTTACTTCAACGGTATGATACCCAAAATCAGAATTCTTCCAAGTTTTATCTTTCCACTGGGGAAGACTAGCCATTTGAACCATATACATCTGAAATGGTGAAGGTTTTGTTCTTTCACTTACTTCATCTGTAGAACTTTTAACGCAATTCTCATACAATGCATCATTATATGGCTTATTCATCATATGAAGCACAGTCTGAACACTTTCCTTAGTTTCATGAGGTTTATCTCTATCTCCCTTTCGCTGTTCTGCCATCATGAGTAAACAGCTTTTGCAAATTGGAAAATATCCCGATGCGTACTCTCTATGCAAATAAAAAGTATTTT
>Ga0247611_10009751_pt1 | contig 11455 bp, 13 predicted proteins | sample 177DNAGHGhighgp2_FD_192422 | JGI IMG/M metagenome (GOLD analysis project Ga0247611, IMG submission 192422) | Sheep rumen microbial communities from Palmerston North, Manawatu-Wanganui, New Zealand - 1770 DNA GHGhigh gp2 | ecosystem: Host-associated > Mammals > Digestive system > Stomach > Rumen... | reverse complement strand
CCGGCTTGGATGAACAGGTCGGCGAGGATACGGGTGGCCTCCGGATGGATGGTCGCAAAGACAGCACTACGCATCGTGCCTTGCATCCACAGCTCGTGTACGAAACGGCGGTAGAGCCGGCGTGCGTACTCCGGATCGGCGTACTTGGTCTCCTCGGGGAAGGTGTAAGTATTGAGCCAGGGCAGCAACTCGAGATCGAGCGCGAGGCCCATATTGCGGTATTGCGGGGCATGGACGTGCAGGTCATTGAAGGCCGGGATAAGCAGCTTATCACCGAAATCCATCACTTGCCGTCTCCAGTCCATGTTCTCCGGCAATTCTTTGTAGATGCCTTCCACGAGGCCGTTCGACTTCACAACCACGTAGCCGTGCGGGATGATCTCCAGCTTGCCCGGCGTCGGCGTGTGGATAATGTTTGCTCTGTAGATTTTCATGATTGTATCTTATTTCACGGTTTGTCCTTGAATAGTGTAGATCTTATCGTCGCGGAGGATATAGACGTTTCCGTTCCGAATCAGTTTCTGGGTAGGGTTCGCGGGATTGATATAGACCTCCGGTGCCTTGGTCGGCGTGTTGGACGTATAGACCGCGCGGAGACGGATACCGTCGCTCAGCATTCCCGGCAGCACTTGCCAGCCCTCGAAGGTGAAGCCCTCGATATACGGCTCGTGAGGTACCGCCCATGTCTGCGACTCCATGTAATGGAGCGTGCTGTCCGCCTTGAGGTATGTCAGGTTAATGATCTGATCTTCGAACTGCAGATCCGTCGCCACACCGATGATATTGGTAAACTCTTTCCATACATCTGCGGTCTGATAGAGGTTGATATAATCCATCGGCACGTAGAGGATACAGGTCTGCTTGTTGACGTTATTGACCGCCCGCGACGGAATGGCCTGCGGGGTGATTGCGTAGTTATGAATGCTCATCAGTTTGGAGCAGTTGTAGAACGCGTCCTGATTGATGGTCGATACCGATGCCGGGATGATGACATCCTCCAGCCCCGTACAGCCTTCCAGCACACTGGTAGCCACCGTCTTGATGCCCTTCGGGAACTCGAAGTTCTTGAGGGCCGTACAGAATGCAAACGCATAGGTACCGATACTCGTCACCGATGCCGGCAGCGCCACGCTGTCCAGTTTGTTCATTTGGTAGCACAGATAGCCCGGAATGGTCTTCACGCTATCGCCAAAGACAAACGAGGTGATCTTCGAACTCGTGCTGTAGAACGGCGCGTTATCGCCGGTACTGATACTGCAGTTAGCCGGCAACCAAGTAACGGACTTGGTCGGGTTACCTTTGAACGCACTGCTTCCGATGCTGGTTACCGTACTCGGGATCGTGACCGACTCCAACTTACAGTTCTGGAACGCCCGCTGATTGATCGTCGTCAAGCCTTCCGGCAAATTGATACTACCTAATTTCGAACAGCCGTAGAATGCATCCTGATTGATGGTGGTCAAGGTAGCCGGCAGTTCAATCGACTCCAAGCCCGAACAGCCTTCGAAGATACTCGTCGGCAGGGTCTTCTGCGTCGCCGGCAGGTTGATCGATTTCAAACCGGTGCAGAACGCAAACGCATACGTGCCCAGCGAAGTCACCGATGCCGGCAGCACGATCGTATCCAACAGATTCATACCGTAGCATACATACTGAGGTACCAGTTGCACTTGATTACCGAAGGTGAACGAAGTGACTTGCAACGTAGCATTGTTGAACGGGGCGTACTCCGAGGAACTGAATTCGCACCGAACCGCATTCCAAGTAATCGTTTGCAAGGGGTTACCATTGAACACATTCTTACCCATCGAATTCACCGTACTCGGGATCGTGATCGACGAGAGGTTACAGTTGTAGAATGCACGCTGGCTGATGGTTGTCAAGCCTTCCGGCAGGTTGATACTACCTAATTTACTACAACCGTAGAAAGCATCCTGGTTAATGGAAGTAATGCTGTTCGGCAAGGTCACTGCCTGCAAGTTCGAGCAGCCTTCGAAAGCCGATGTACCGAGGGTCGTCACCGGATAGGTGTAGTTGTTATAGTACACCGAGGCCGGGATCGTTACGGTCGTATACGCCGAATAAGTAGGCCTACCCGACTCCGGATCCGGGGCTACTTGCGCAGTCGTGTTACCGAGGTTGTAGTACAAGCCGTCAATCAGCACGACGTCTGCCAAAACGGTCAGCGTGCTTACCAGCATCGCCAAACAAAGAATGAGTTTTCTCATGGTTATTTCGGTTTTTTGAAAAAGAATAAGCAAACTAAGTAATTGATACATCCTCCGATGAAGATGACCACGTAACTGATATAATCGTCCCGCCAAGTGTGCAACAGATCGATCATCAGCGGCAGTAAGCCTAACTGAATCACCAGGTTGACAGCACGTGCCACAAGGAAGCCTTCGGCATTCTTGATCGTAGGTTTGGTGCCGAAGGTGTACCAGTTGGTAAACAGATAATTCGGGATCATCTCCAGGATATACCCTATTCCGAAGGCGATATAGTACAGCACCGCACCTTTCTCGGGGTGCCCCAAGACCAGCAACGCCGCCATGAAGCACCAGGTCTGCACAAACATACCTGTCGTGCCGACTACTGCAAAGCGGGCGGCACTCCGGATCTTCGGCGGGAGATAACTGGTTGGAAGTTTTATCATATCTTAACTAGGTTCCTTGTTTCCTGGTTTCCTATGCTCCTATGTTATTTATCAACTCTTCCATCGCAGCCTTCAGGCCGTTCACATCACGACCACCGGCGGTAGCAAACCACGGTTGACCGCCACCACCGCCTTGTATATGCTTGGCAGCCGCCTTGATCATCGCGCCGGCATTCTTGCCTTCGTCCACCAGCGGTTGGCTGAGGAAGACCGCGATCGTCGGTTTGTTCTCCCAAGAAGTAGCAGCCACCACGGCGAACTTCACATCCGTGAACTTACCGCGCAACAGCGGCATCACACCACGGATCATCTCCGGGTTCTGCTCGCCTTCCAGACGCACCAGTCTGATATCGTTATAGTCTTCCGCACGGTTGATGATCTGATCGCGGTACTGCTCGATCTTCTCTGCCGTGAACTGCTCGATCTGCTTCTTGAGCGATGCATTCTCGTCAAGGAACTTATGAACCGTACCGGCCAGATCGGGTGCGTTATTGAAGAGCGCCTTCAGGCCGTTGAGTGTATCTTGCGCCATGTAATAGAGCTCGTCCGCTTTGGCTGCCGTCACCGCCTCGATACGACGTACACCGGCTGCCACACTGGTCTCCATCACGATACGGATCGCACCGATACGACCCGTGCTCGATACGTGACATCCGCCGCAGAGCTCGACCGAGTCGCCGAACTTGATGACCCGTACATCGTCGCCGTATTTCTCGCCGAACAGGGCCATCGCGCCCATCGCCTTGGCCTCATTGATCGGCGTGTGACGACTCTCCTCCAGGTGGAAATCGCGACGCACGAAGGCATTCGCTACCTGCTCCACCTTACGGAGCTCTTCCGGCGTCACTTTCTGGAAATGACTGAAGTCAAAACGCAGACTGTCGGCTGTCACCAAACTACCCTTCTGCTCCACGTGCTTACCCAGCACCTCACGCAACGCGTGGTGGATGATATGGGTGGCCGAGTGGTTACATGCAATCGCCTGACGACGCTCCGCATCCACTTCCGCCACAAACGTAGCCTCTACATCCTTCGGCAGTTCCGTCAGGATATGTACCGGCAAACCATTCTCCCGCTTGGTATCAATAATTTTGAATTTTAAATTTTGAATTTTTAATTCTCCTGTATCTCCTACCTCTCCACCCATCTCGGCATAGAAAGGTGTCTTATCGAGTACGACCTGATAGAAGCTCTTGCCCTTCTGGCTCACCTGACGGTAACGCAGGATATGTGTCTCTACGGACAGCTCGTCATATCCCACAAACTCCGTATCGCCTTCGCGAAGCACGTTCCAATCGCCTAAATCCTGCTTATTCGCCTCGCGACCCATCGATTTCTGATGCTCCAGCGCTTTGTTATATTCGTCCTCGTTGGTGGTGTATCCGTTCTCGCGGAGGATGAGTTCGGTCAGGTCGAGCGGGAAGCCGTAGGTGTCCTTGAGCGTGAACACATCCACACCCGAGATCTCGGTTTTACCGGCTTGTTTGGCATCGGCCATCAGCTTATCGAGCAGCGTGATACCCTTGTCGAGCGTACGGAGGAAAGCCTCCTCCTCGCTCTTGATCACCGGCGTGATCTGTGCCTCTTGGGCCTTCAGTTCGGGGTAAGCCTCGCCGAGGTCGGCAATCAGTTGCGGCACAAGTTGATAGAGGAACGCGTTGCGCATGTTAAGGAACGTATAACCGTAGCGCACGGCGCGGCGCAGGATACGACGGATGACGTAACCGGCTTTCTCGTTGCTCGGCAGCTGTCCGTCCGTGATGGCGAACGCGATCGTACGGATATGGTCGGCGATAACACGCATGGCGATATCCGTCTTCTCGTCTTTTCCATACGTACAGCCGCAGATAGCGCCGATCTTGCGCAGCATCGGTTGGAAGACATCCGTGTCGTAGTTCGAGGTCTTGCCCTGGATCGTACGCACCAGACGCTCAAAGCCCATACCGGTGTCGATCACTTTCTTCGCCAGCGGTTCGAGCGAGCCGTCGGCTTTGCGGTTGTATTGCATGAAGACGATGTTCCATATCTCGATCACCTGCGGGTGGTCTTTGTTCACCAACTCGCGACCCGGCACTTTCGCGCGCTCCTCGGCGGAACGGCTGTCCACGTGGATCTCGCTACACGGACCGCAGGGACCCGTATCACCCATCTCCCAGAAGTTATCGTGCTTGTTGCCATTCAAAATATGGTCGGCAGGCAAGTGTTTCGCCCAGATGGAAGCCGCCTCGTCATCACGGTCGAGACCTTCCTCTTTCGAGCCCTCGAACACGGTCGCATACAGGTTAGCCGGATCGATCTTCAGTACATCCACGATATACTCCCAGGCGAAATCGATCGCCTCTTTCTTGAAATAGTCGCCGAACGACCAGTTGCCCAACATCTCGAACATCGTGTGGTGGTACGTATCGTGCCCTACCTCTTCCAGGTCGTTATGCTTACCGCTCACGCGCAGACACTTCTGACTGTCTGCCACACGCGGATATTTGATCGGATCATTGCCCAAGATGATACCTTTCCACGGGTTCATACCGGCATTGGTGAACATCAACGTGGGATCATCTTTAATCACCATCGGCGCAGAGGGTACCACCTGGTGTCCCTTGCTCGCCATAAAGTCCAAAAAGGACTGTCTAATCTCTTGTGAAGTCATATATTCTTTTTTTCTTTCAACTTTCAACTTTCAACTTTCATTCCTTATTATCCTGATACTTCGTTGTCTTGAAGTCTATAAATTCTCTACGCGGGCGTCCCTCTCTGTCTTCGCGTACGATGAACGGAAGCGGGTTGGCTGTCAGCTCGTCGTACTCCTCGCGTTGCCGCAACACATCGAGCGCCATGAAGAGCGCATTGCGCATGGACGATTCATCGGCCTGGTTCTTACCGGCGATGTCATATCCTGTGCCATGATCGGGGGACGTACGGACGATATTCAGTCCGGCGGTGAAGTTCACGCCACTCATATCAAGCGTCTTGAAGGGGATCAAGCCCTGGTCGTGGTACATCGCCAGCACTGCATCGAAATGCTTGAAGTGCCCCGAACCGAAGAAACCGTCGGCGGCATAAGGACCAAACGCCCATATACCCTGCTCTTTCGCTTTCTCGATCGCCGGCACGATGATCTCCTGCTCTTCCTTACCCAACAATCCTGCGTCGCCTGCGTGCGGGTTCAGCGCCAGCACTGCGATACGGGGTTTCTCCAGACCGAAATCGCGCTTGAGGGACTTATTCAGCAGCGTCATCTTCTGCAAGATCCGTTCCTCCGTGATCTGCGCCGGGATATCCGCCAACGCCACATGGTTGCACACCAGCGCCACCCGCAGATTCTCGCTGCAGAGCATCATGAGCGATCCACCATTTGCACCATTTTCACCATTAGCACCATTAAACTTTTCTTCCAAATACTCCGTGTGTCCGCCACCCAAAGCCTCTTTGTTCAGCGGCGCCGTTACCAACGCCTGCACTTTACCCGCCTGCAGATCTGCGCACGCGCGATCAAGGGCGGCTTTAGCGGCTTTGTTGGACGCCTCGGTGTTCTTGCCAAATTCCACGGGCAGGTTATCCGTATAGCAGGTAATGAGATTCAGACGACCGTCTTTCGCCTGTTCCGGCGAGTCGATCATGTTCCAGTTGATATTGCGATAGTCCTCATCCAGCGTGTGGATATGCTGTTTCGCCACCGCGGCATTGCCGTAGATCACAGGGCGCATCACCTCGAACACATAGCCGTTGAGCAGGCTCTTGATGATCACTTCATATCCTACGCCGTTCGTATCACCGGCCGTTATTGCAATGATAGGTTTCATATATATATTTTTTTTTGCGAGGTATGAACTCAATCAAAAGCGTGTGAAGCGGTTTGGGAACGCTGAACCGCAGTCCGGGGCAGGACGGTTTTGATGAGTTGTATACCGAGTCTAATATCTTTCTTGATGTATTTTTTCGTATTTTAAACGAGAAAGGTCATACGAGCTCCTCTCTTCATCAGGGTATCCGAGCGCAATCGCGCAGAGCACCACCTTATCCTCAGGGATGCCGAACAACTTTCGCGTCAACTCCGGCGCACCCTCGCGCTCATACACATGGCACCAACACGCCCCTACTCCCTGCTCGGCAGCGGCCAGCAGGATATGCTCCGCCGCGATCGCACCATCAGCCATCCACGTGTTGTCGCACAAGGTCGGATCCAACGCAATGATGATGGCGGCCGTCGCGGTGTTAAACATCTGACTGCCGTACGTGCGGCAACCCGCCAGCGGACGTAACTTCGCCTCATCACGTGTCACGATAAACTCCCACGGACAGGTCCGCTTGGCACTCGGACTCATCAGCGCGCAGCGCAACATATAGTCTATTTTCTCCTGCTCCACCGGCCTGTTCGTGTACTTCCGTATCGACCGCCGTTTCTGGCATAATTGTTCAAAAGAATCCATATTTATCCAAATTAGCGTGCAAAGATACAACTTTTTTTTGACATACGCAAATAAAAACGAAAAAAAGAGACCCTAAGGGTCCCTTTTCTCGAGAATTTTCCATAAATAGGCTTTCATCGTGCGCTTGCCGCCGGCGGTGTTCTTCTGCGCCTCTTTCCTTTCATTTGTCTGTTAAATGCCTTTAACTCTCATTCGCATCTCGATCCGAGTGTTCTGTGCTCGCGACCTCCGCGAGCGAGGATCGCGCTCTACCATCAACGAGCATATTCTGAATATTTACAAAGAAGGTGAACTTTCCGAAGCAGATACGGTGAGAAAAATCGGAATTTCCGACTTTTCTACCAAACCCACCAATTTCTACAACCTCGATGTCGTCATTTCTGTTGGGTATCGTGTTCATTCTGTGCAAGGTACGCGTTTCCGTCAATGGGCAACTAAGCGTATTTCCTTACACCGAAAGGATTGGAATTGCTCCAACAATTGATTAAGAAGTAAGATTAATTTATTATGTTGGACTGACGATTTCTTCAAATTACCGAACGAAATTCCTTCAAACTGCCGAATAAAAAATCTTCAAACTGCTTTTTTTTTAAAAGAAATTTGCATATATCGAGAATTTATAGTAATTTTGCAGCCGATTTCATGATACATAAAAGGGATCGTTTAATTGAAACAGTTTTTTGCATAATTCAGGATCTTTAGTGTAGCGACGTTGCTACAACTCAAATCCGATGCAAAAGTACTGCTAAAAATCCGCAGAGGTGTTTCATATATGAGACAATCGTTTAGACTGTCTCCTTTTTTGTGTATCTATGGAACTGGGCACGACTTTTACCGATAATATCGCCACCCGTCTTTAATATAGATGGACATCCGTTTTCGGCTAAATAATCATAGATCTCTTGGACTGATTTTGTCACGAGGTCATCAATCCAATAATTGATTTCAAACTTGTAATCAGGGTGCTCCAAACCGAACTCTCTCAGTCGGTTATGAATAAAAACCAGCACCTCCTCATCAAGTTTTAATGAGACTTTTTCGTCACAGCGCATAACATAATTTGTTTTGCGCGTCAACGGCTTTCGGGCTATAAAGAGGGGCGGCAATCCGTCCACTCCTCAGGCCCTAGGAAAGCCTATAACATAGACAGATGCCGCCCCTATGGGGTACGCAACGACGTGTTAGCAATAACCGAATTTCCTAGGTTCGAGGATTGCTTGACGCAAGTTTTTAAAAGCGGCTAAATATTATTTCTACGAGCCATCCAAGCAGGCAGATGCCGCAAAACCAAACTGCTATTCCGATGGCTATTTTCATGTTTCAATTAAACGATCCCTTTCGTTGAACAAACCAAAACGAGAGCCGCTCTCCCGACTTTGGTTCCTTTCTCGCGGCTATACTAAAGCCGATCCCGCACACGTAAAAGGCAATGTTGTCTGGCTACATCCCGAGACCAATGATGCACTAAATCAGTACGGACAAAAAATCCCGTTAAGGTTATTACCGTACGAAAAGTTCAAAAAAAATACAACGAGGTATTTAGTGTTCAATGCAGGATGCTATGGTAACATGCTCTTCGCCCGACTTAAGTACCTCACCTTCAAGGGCGAGATCCCTAAGGGTTACACCATCGATCACATTGACGGAAACACCCTCAACAATTCCATCCGTAACCTGCGTGCTGTACCTGATGCCATCAACCATCGTGACGGCGGCTTCCTCCGTAAACTGCGCAACAAAGGTATCCGTCCGGAAGACTTTTCCGGAGTACTCCTCGACTACTTCGACCGTATGGCGGTCTTCAAAAAAACACACTCGGAGTGGCAATACGGACGCCTCACCCGCGATGACCTCATGCGCCTCCTCGTAGGTCCCAAATTCACTATCGTCAGCCCCGATGCGGTCGACGATCTATTCCCCGAAATCTAAAAACCCCCTACCATTATGAGTATTCCCGATTTAAGAAAAGCCCTCAACGAAGGCATCGTCCTCTTTCAGTTCATCAAGAAAGACGGATCCATCCGTCATGCCCGCGGCACTACTAGCCCCGATCTCGTCCCGACCGACGACACCCCTAAGGGCAAGCGCACCCCCGAGCAGCAAGCCCTATACCAACGCACCACCGTCGCCTTTTACGACATCGACAAAAAGGCTTGGCGCTCCATGCGTGTCGATACCATCTGGTCCTACCAACGTGCCCTCAAACTCTCGTAAGTATGGAAACCGTTCAATGTGAATATTGCGGCAAAGAATTGCCCAAAGACGAAGCCGTCTATATCGAGTCGGCGGAAATCTGCCTCTGCCCCGATTGCGCCGAGGACGAAACGGTCACTTGCGAGCGGTGCGGTGAGCGCATCCTGCGTGACGATTCCTATTTATCACCCTACGGTCACCTCTGTGAGTGCTGCCACGATGATTTATTCGAATAAAAGAGAAAGTAGCAAAGAGAAAACCATGCGGATAGTCTTTTTTATCTCTTAAAAAAAATAATTATTTTTATAAATAATTTTAAAAAAAAGTTCTCTTATGGAAACGATAAGCGATGTAATCGCCAAGACGAGACATAAATCGCTATATGCCTTCATGGGCGTTATAGATCCGGAGCACAAAATCGAATGGTCGAAGTATCTCATCGAGACGTGGAACCGTTTGAGCTTGACGGATCAGCGGAAGTTGTACCTCTACTGTCTCTATCGCAAATGGCGCGGAGAAAGATTTTTTAACACTCCTCAGGAAATTATTCTTCTGTGCCATCCGTATCCTACTAACTGGAACGGAAGACCGCTCATCAACCGCCTCATCAAAGAGACACCGATGGTGCGCGCTAAGTACGACAATCGCTACGGTATCTACACCCGCGACGAAGCCCGCGTCTGGGAGATGACCGACATCGTCGCGCTTAATTAAAAACACTTCGTCCATTGTCCCGGCATTGTATGCCGGAATTGTATAACCCTCAAAATTAAAACGATTATGAAAGTAACCCTTGCAGCCGGTATCGCATCTATGTCCGGCAAAAACGGAAACATGGTCTTCCGTACCTACAAAAGACCGAACGGTAAAACCGAAACACGTGCGTATATCCTGCCCAAGAAAGGCTGTCGCCGCGCCACCAAACCCTCCGGGAACGAGTTAGCCGCTCGCAGCCGCTTCGCGCAGATCAGCCAAACACTCAACAATCTCACCGAAGAGCAGCGTACACGCTACGCCCAAGAGTGGCAGATCTCCAAGTACAAATTCAACGGCAAGTCGTACGCCACCCTTCGCGGGTATATCATGGCGCGCCTTTACGCCGAGCAAACAAGTCAAACCCTCTAAAAACCCAATTTATTATGGCGAAAATCAAAAAAACAACCCTCTTCGTTGAGGCAGATGACAAAGAGTTTACGGTATCGTACTCCGGTAAGTTCGACGAACCACAAACGCCCGAACAACGCAAGCATAACGAGCGGCTGATCAGAACCCTTATCTCTAATGATAAGCTGATGAATTTCTTCTGCAACATCGTCAACGCCGCCGTAAGCTATCGCAAGTGCAAAGCCCGCAAGGCGCGCAAGCAGGCGCAAGCCGGCGCACCCGCGTAACGTATCGTGCCCTTATTATCTGCTGATAAAAAGCAGGTATTGTAAGGGTTATTACCTGTACACTTTTAAATTATTGAATGAATATGGAAGTAATCTTAACACAGAGATGCAAGTCTCTAACCGGTACGATCGGTAGTCGTTTCGGCTACTACATCCGCTCTACCAAAACAGGACGTTTCTTCTCCCAGCGCTCCAAATACAACGTACCCCCCGACGGGCATTGGCGCTTCATCGTCGCTTGTGCCGAACTCGCTAAACTCAATCTCCATATAGCCGATATCAAGGTCGATTGGAGCGAGGTGAGAGACGCCCTACGCGAAACCCATCATTGGAAAGCCGCCGATGCCGTCTTTCGTACTGCCGACAGGCAAATCAAACTTTCCTACGATGCCCGCGACATCCTCAACCTCAAAACTACATTTGGCTTATGAAAGAAGAAAACAGAGTATATCTAGCGGCTATACGTCGAGACATGCAGAGCCGTTTTCAATTCGAAAACCGAAATTATGCCTTTTTGACCTTGTGGTACGGCTGGGTGCATCAACGGATGCGTTTGTACAAAATCGCGCATAACACCTTCGCTAATAAATGGAAGCGTGGGTACATTAACAAACGCGAAGCCAAAGACTTTTGGAACTATATTATCCAATAACGTCACGCTTGTTACCAAACGGAGCCCCATTTCTTGGTGGCTTCGTTTTTTTTCTCTACCTTTGCACCGGATTTGAAAATCAAACGACCAATGACAAACGACAAATACAACATACAACTGCTCACCGCCGCCG
>Ga0247611_10009750_pt1 | contig 11456 bp, 11 predicted proteins | sample 177DNAGHGhighgp2_FD_192422 | JGI IMG/M metagenome (GOLD analysis project Ga0247611, IMG submission 192422) | Sheep rumen microbial communities from Palmerston North, Manawatu-Wanganui, New Zealand - 1770 DNA GHGhigh gp2 | ecosystem: Host-associated > Mammals > Digestive system > Stomach > Rumen... | reverse complement strand
CGGTATTAACTGGAAATTACTCCCAGAAGACGAAGAATTTGACCAAGATTTACTTGGCGAATACTCTGGCGCTGGTGTCATCTTCGGTGTGACCGGTGGCGTGATGGAAGCCGCCCTTCGTACAGCCTACTTTGTTTTAACTGGCAAAGAGCATGAACGCATCAACTTTGAAGCTGTCCGTGGATTTGAAGGCATCAAAGATGCCACAATCGACATTAATGGCTTAAAAGTTCGTGTTGCTGTTTGCTCTGGCATGAAGAACGCGAAAGTTCTTCTTGATCAAATTAAGAAGGGTGAATCTCCATACCACTTTATCGAAATCATGGGCTGTCCAGGTGGATGTGTTAACGGTGGTGGTCAACCATATGTTAAACCAATGTTCCTTCCAAATGAGGATGATAACATTCTTGAGACATATCGTCAGAAGCGTGCTTCTGTCCTTTATTCAGAAGATGAAAGACAGAAAGTTCGTCAATCCCACAATAACCCAGATATTCAAAAACTCTATCAGGATTTCCTCGGCGAACCACTTAGTGAATTAAGCCACAAGTTGCTTCATACTCACTACAATGGAAAACGTGAAAGATTCCCTTCCAAATAAGAGAATTTGAACAATAAAAAAGGATGCGATTTGTTTGCATCCTTTTTACTTTGTAAAAAGATTAACGATGTTTGGCGTGGAAACTCACGCCAATCGCATTTGGTCCACAATGGCTTCCAGCTGTTGGGTTCACAACGATATATTCGATGGCTAAATCTTGACCAAATTTATCCTTCATCATCTCTCCAAATTCTTCCGCAATTTTAAGAGCGTCGGAATGGGCAATGACGACGCGGTGGTCCTTGATGTGATCCTCAAGTTCAACAACATAACCAAGAAGCATTTGTAGAGTGTTTTTATAACCACGAGATTTCGCTTTAGTAGTCATTTTTCCATCATCTCCAATGTAGATTAATGGACGAATGCCAATAATTCCACCCATAAAGGCCGCGAATCCTCCAACACGTCCGCTACGTTTGAAGAACTTTAAATCATCAGCGTAGAAATAGAATGCCGTGTGATCGACAATTTCATCTTTCATTTTGATGATTTCTTCAACAGATTTACCAGTTTTTAAAAGGTCTCCGATGGTGCAGCAAATGTTATAAGAGCCTAAAGTGATACCTTTGGTATCAATAAGTTCACATTTACGTTCTGGATACTTTTCTTTGAGCTCTTCAAGAGCAAGATGAAGAGCGTTAAAAGTACCAGACATTGCTGCAGAAAAATGAATGTATAAAACGTCATTACCTTTAGCAAATTCTGGTTCAAAATATTTTTTGTATTGTTCTGGGGAAAGTGCGGATGTTGTTGGTAAAACTCCATCCCTTAAACTTTGATAGAACTTTTTATAATCAAATTCTTGAAAATCGACATATGGAAAGACTTCTTTTCCATCGACTGAATATGGCATGGAGATTAGCTTAAATCCATATTTGGAACAAAGTTCCGGTGTCATATCACAGTCTGAATCAACGAATATTGTGTACATAATTTCTCCTCAGTTATATTGCACTAACAATATAGAACAAAAAAATATTTTTTCAACTCTTGATTTTTGCTACAATAAAATCACGAAAGGTAGGTAGAGATTATGAAGCATGATTCTCTACAAACTTATTAGTTCGGGACAAGTTCCCGTGATATACAAAATATCGTCAAATTGACGGTATTTTTTTATGATTTGTTAACAATCTCAAAACACGGATTATTTAAAAAATATCCGTAATTTGTTGGTGATTTTTCTATATTCTTCGATGTAATTTGAAAAATTAAGCTTCGACATATATAATTTATGTAAGATGAAAAGAAAACGTTTTGCTTTCTTAATGGTCTTATCGCTGTGTTTTATTGCTGGATGTAATAAGAGTAGTTCTAAAAACGCCAGCAAAGCAGGTAACACATCTGAGACCCCAGGTTCAATTAGTCAAGAACCACCTTACTATGAATTAACATGGAAGGATTACGAAAAATATTATTCTGGTTACGAATTCCAAAACAAAATGGGAACTGATTTGCTAAATCGTATCCATGATTATTTAATTGATAAGCATCAAACTTACGTAACCTATTCTAACTATTGGTATTATGCAAACACTGGAACTGATTTAATTCCAGGAACAGAAACCAATCAACTTTTCTATACTAATAAAACTAGCCCAGTTCATACTCACGAAGACCAAGATCGTGAACACGTATGGCCGTGTGCATCAAGTAATGGGCAATGGTATCGTTTGTCTCAATTTGTTCAAACGCGTATTGATGGTTCATACGACTATTGGGGTGGCGGAAGTGACCTGTTCCATGTGCGTCCAGCAACCGGAAACGTGAATTCTCAACGTTCAAATGCTTCATTTTATGTTTTCTCAGAGGCTGAATTAAATGATCCAGCTTTAGGAATTAAAAATGTTGGCGATGGTGGTCCATACAAAATTAAAGTTAATTACAATGCCTCAAAAGTTGAGGTTGATGACTCCTTCAAAGGCGATGTTGCTCGTATTGTTCTTTATGTATACGCACATTATTCGCAAATTGGAACCAAACAAGTTTATTATTCCGCCGATTATAAACCAGTTTATTCTTTAGATGAGGCGATTGCTCCAGATTCAACAAACACCCCATATGTTTGTGGTTCTTTAAATCTAACAGATGTGATCGGTGGCAATAATCTTCAAGAATGCTATCGCATGTTAAAAGAATGGAATCGTCTTGATCCTCCAAGTGCGGTCGAGATGAATCGTAATAATTATGTTCAATCAATCCAAGGGAATCGTAATCCATTTATCGATTACCCACAGTTAGTTGATTATTGTTTACTTTAGTAAAGAAAGGTGGTTTCCTTATGAAATTATCAAAATCAATGGTTCTTCTATCATTCTTAGCTATTGTCCTTACTGGATGTAATGGCGGAGGTAAAAAAGGTGGAGGAGGAAACAAAACAACTTCCAAAGGCGATGAAACTGTTCTTCCAGAACTAGAATTAACTGATGAACAACGCCAAATCTATGAACAACATTACACTAATAAAACTGACTGTTTTGGAAACGATGTTGAAAAATATAATATTTTGACTCTTGGTGGATATTCTTTAATAAAAGAAATCCATAAGTATTTAATTGATCAACATACAACATATGTCAAATACAACGATATTAATGGTGGAATTTATAAAAATATCGATAAAGCTGCTGGTCAAGATGGAAAGATTGAACTCTTCTACACCGGAAAACTAGTGACATCATATTCATCTGGTAGTACAGCCGGAAAACAAAATCGTGAACACGTGTGGCCATGCGAAAGAAGTAATCTCTGGTATAGAAAGAGTGATTACTGGGAGTATCAAATTGATACTAATGGACGATACTGGGGTGCTGGAAGTGACTTATATCACGTTCGACCAGCCGATGCAGTTGTTAATACTGTTCGTTCTAACTCCCGTTTCTATGAATTTGTTGATGGTGATAATTTAGATCGTTACACCCAGGGTGAAAGTGGCGGGCTATATGACATTACTGTGGACGATTTAAGCGCGACAAAACGTGTTGAAGTGGCGGACGCTTTTAAGGGTGATGTTGCTCGTTTATTAATGTACTTATATGTACATTATACCAAGACTGGTTATGATGTTTATTACTCAAATAACCCAACAAATCCTTCACCTGTTTATAATAAGGACGAAGCGATTCCGATGGGCACTGGAAGCGATGGAAAAGTACATAACTCCGATGTTTGTGGTCAACTTCCTTTAACTGACATCATCTATTATAAAGATGAAAGTAAATGTATTGAGTTAATTAAACGTTGGAATGCTGTTGACGCTCCAAGTGATACTGAAAAACTTCGTTGTGATACAATTCAAAGTCAATATCAAGGCAATCGCAATCCATTTGTTGATTTCCCACAATTGATTGATCGTTGCTTCTAATTATTTAAATTATCTAGAACTGGTTCTCTTATTGAGAACCTTTCTATACAAAAGATGACAAAAGTAGGATTAATTTCATTAGGATGTGCAAAAAATCTTGTTGATAGTGAGATGATTTTAGGCATGCTGAATCAATCCAAATTTGAGATTGTTAATACAGTTGAAGATAGCGATGTTATCATCGTTAACACTTGTGGCTTCATTGAAGACTCCAAGAAAGAATCCATCGAAAACATTCTTGATGTTTGTAAATATGGAAAGAAAGTGGTGGTTGTTGGTTGTCTTGTTGAACGTTATTTAAACGAACTCAAAGAAAGCATCCCAGAAGTTGATTTATGGGTGCCAATTCGTGAGTATTCAAAACTTAATGAAAAACTTGAATCTTTACTTCTAAGTAAAGTGCAAGTCTTAAATCCGTTTGTTAGAATGCTTTCGACACCTTCATATATGGCGTACTTACGCATCTCTGAAGGTTGCAACAATTGTTGTGCGTATTGTGCAATTCCTTTAATTCGTGGTTCTTTTAAATCTCGTCCTTTTAATGATGTTATTAAAGAGGCTGTTCTTTTAAAAGAACAAGGAATTAAGGAACTTGTTCTTATTTCCCAAGACACAACTCGTTATGGAAGTGATTTAAAAGAAGGCAAAACAATTGTTGATCTCTTAAGAGAGATCGAAAAAATTGGATTCTACTCCATTCGTCTTCTTTATCTATATCCTGATGAAATAAGTGATGATTTAATCGAATATATTGCTCACTCAAAGAGTGTTGCACCATATTTTGATATTCCTCTTCAACACGCCTCAAACTCTGTTTTAAAAGGTATGCTTAGACGAGGAACGAAAGAAGACTACATTGATTTAATTAATAAAATTAGAAATAAAGTTCCGCACGCGATACTTAGAATAACATACATTGTTGGGTTCCCAGGTGAAACTGATGATGACTTTGCTGAACTTGTTTCCTTTACAAAGGAAATTGGTTTTGATCACATGGGCGCATTCAAGTACTCGCGTGAGGATCACACGAAAGCTGATAAGTATGAAAATCAAGTTGATGAGAAACTAAAAGTTTCTCGACTTCATTTCATTATGGATCTTCAAAAAAAGATTTCTTACAAGAAAAACAAAGAACATCTTGGTGAAGTGATGGAAGGGATTGTTATTGAAGCCAAACCGCAAAGTAAGCAATATCTTCTTCGCTCATATTGGAACGCTCCGGATGATATTGATGGAAAAATCTCCTTCACTAGTGAAAAGCCATTAAAATGTGGTGAAATTGTGAAAGTAAAAATCACGTCCGCGTTTGTCTATGATTTATATGGAGAAATTGTTGAATAAATATTTATAAGTATTTATAATAAACGCACTTGCCTCCATAGTTAAGTGGTATAACGGATCCATGGTAAGGATCAATTCGTAGTTCGATTCTGCGTGGAGGCACCCAAAAAACAAGAGACCTTAAGGTCTCTTTTTCTATTCTCCAAAGAGTTCTTTGTGCCTCTTATTTATTTCTTTATACGTTTTGATATAACACTTAAAGAAGCCTTTGGTTTTTTCTGTGATGATTGGTTCTGTTAATTTAATCTTCTCAATTTCTTTAAAATTGTATGGTTTATTCACTCTCCAGGAATTAAATAAACCCATCCTAATCGCGTCTTTAGGGCAGTTGAGTGTGCAATAACAGCACATCAAACATTTATGGTGGAAGGCAATATTACCTTTCTTGTTAAAGTAGATGTTATTCATTTGGCACCCCTTAACGCAAACGCCACATTTGATACATTTCTTTTTGTTTACTTTGTAAAAACCAACGTTAATTGGTCCTCCAATGTAGGTCATTCTAAGCATTCTGTTCCAGAAATTGTTATGGAAAGTGTATTTCTTAATGTTTGGAATTTCGTCAACAATTTCTTTGACTAAAATGTCCATCAGTTTATCATCCATTACAAGCATTTCTTTAACGAGCTTTTCATCATAACGGAAATGGATGTTATACGGCATGATGAAGTGATACTCATTTGTCAGATTAGCTTTTTGGCGTTGAATGATTTTTCGTAAAACTAAGGAAGAAGAATTATTCTCTCTCCATGTTTCTCCAGAGTTTTTATAGATGAAGACACGTTGTCCTTTATCAAGCTTTTGCTTCTTGAAAAACTTATGAACTTTACTTGGAAGATTAAGTCCATAGATTGGATAAGAAATGCCGATTAAATCGTATTTTTTTAAATCAAGCTGTTCCATTTTTAATGGATTAATTCTGTAGACTTCGACATCAAAAAATTTACTTAAGCGTGGCTCTAATTTATCGGTGATATATTTTGTGTTTCCTGTTCCAGAGTAATAGATCAGAAGACACTTCTTTTTGTTATCCATTTTTGAAACCGAGATTAATTCTACAAAAGATTTAATCTAATCGCAATTTTTGTCTGTATGTCTTTTTCTTTATTTCGCTTAATATCTTTGATATTCTTTTCTTAATGAAAAAAGAAAGAGTTCATTTATCCGATCATTTTACCTTTGGAAAGCTGATTCGATTCACACTTCCAATGATTTTAATGATGGTTTTTTCATCCATCTATTGGATTGTTGATGGAACTTTTATTGCCAACTTTGCTGGTGAAAATGAATTTGCCGGTGTAAACCTCATCTTCCCAGTGATTATGCTCGTCTCTTGCATTGGATTTATTTTTGGCAGTGGAGGTGGCGCATTAATTTCCAAGAAATTAGGTGAATGTAAAAATGATGAAGCGAACAAGACATTTTCATTGGTAACATACACTGTTATCGGTGTTGGAATCTTTTTCTCTGTTGTGTTCTTTTTCCTTGTTCCAAAAATTACTGAATATTTTGCCCGAATTAATTCAACAAAGACGACTCCAGAAATGATTGAAGCTGCGACAACTTATGGTCAAATCATGATCGCTGGTGTTGTCTTGTTTATCTTACAAGTTTATTTCCATTCCATCTTCGCGGTAAATGAAACAAATATCCACGGTTTCTACTTTACTTTAGCTGGTGGATTAACAAATATGTTAATGGACTATCTTTTAATTGGTGTTTTTAAGCTAAGTGTCACCGGGGCAGCATTTGCTTCATTAAGTGGTATGCTGATTTCATCAATTGGGCCAATTTTTTACTTTATTTTCCATAAAGGAAATTTGATTTATCTTGGAAAAGCAAGGAAATCATGGGCCGATATTGGAAAAACACTGACGAATGGTAGTAGTGAGTTTGTTTCAAATGTTTCTGGCAACATTGTAACTATTGTTCTAAATCTACAATTACTGAAATATATTGGCCAAAATGGCGTTGTTGCCTATGGCATCATTTCATATGTTTCGTTTTTATTCTTCGCGATTTTTATTGGCTATAGTGTCTCAATTACATCCACAATTGGTTATAACTTTGGCGCAAAGAATAAAGAAGAATTAACAAATATTTTGAACCGGTCATTTGTCTTATTAGAAATTATTGGCACGGTAATGTTTATTTTTTCGATTGGTTTATCCGGCCCCTTTGCCCATTTGTTCACAAATGGAGATCCAGAAATGATTGCTTTAGCTAAGCGAGCGATTCGTTTATATTCCATCTGTTATTTATTTACAGGATTCTCCATGTTTGGTTCTTCGTTCTTTACCGGACTAAACAATGGATTAATCTCTGCACTAATTTCCTTCTGCCGAACACTTGTGTTCGAATTAGGAATGGTCCTACTTCTTCCTGTTTTATTTGGGGTTGATGGAATTTGGTTATCAATTGTTGTTGCTGAGATTCTTTCAATGATTATGACTGTTTCGTTTATGTTTGGTTTACGAAAGAAGTATGGATACAAAATCTTACGCTTCCCAGCGAAACATTTTATAATGGAGAAAAGGGGACGAAAATAATGAAAATACTAGTCACATATTTTACCGCTTCATATGGAAACACGAAAAAAATTGCTGAAAAAATCGCATCATTTTTAGGTGCCGATTTAAAGGAAATTGAACCAAAAGACAAATACAGTGAAGCTGATCTAAATTGGATGGATAAAAATTCCCGTTCTACTCTTGAGATGAGAGATCCATCCAGTCGCCCTGAACTTAAATCTATAATTGATGTTACATCTTATGATGAAATTTATGTTGGTTTTCCTGTGTGGTGGTATCGTGAACCATCAATCATTGACACCTTTCTTGAATCTCAAGATTTTAAGGGAAAAGTTCTTGTTCCATTTGCAACATCTGGAAGTTCGTCAATCGGGAAAGAAACCTGCAATAACTTTAGACATCTCGCTCCTGGATCTATTGTTAAAGAAGGTCGTGTCATCAAAATGAATGAAAGCGACGAAAAGATCTCTTCTTGGGCAAAAGAAATTATTAAATAATTCTTATAAGAATTAAAAAAACACGGCGAACCGTGTTTTTTGTTTGAAAGATTGAATAATTATTTCTTTTCTTCAAGGATTTCTGCACGACGAGCTTTGCAGAGTTTAGCGAGTTCGCTAAGAGCTTTACGAGCACGACCAGCGGCAGCTTTATTTCCTTTAGAGACGAATTTTTCGTTTTCAGCAACGAATGCTTCGTATTGAGCTTTGATTTGTTCAACTGTTGACATAATTATTTCTTTTTTTAATCCACGACTTGGGTGGATTCCTTTCTGGTTATTAGGTTATAGAAGTCATTCTTCTTTTTCAATAACGAAAAGAGTAAACAAAATGTTTAGTATTTATAGTGTGTTTTTTCATTAAATAATGTATATTATATGAGCGCTTATAAATAAGCTGAGGACGAATAGATGAAAAAACACTGTAGTTATCGCCCACAAGGGGTTTGCTCAACATTAATTGAATTCGATTTAGAAGACAATAAAGTTTATAACGTTAAATTCACTCGCGGTTGTCCAGGTAACCTTAAAGCCATCGGAAAATTAGTTGATGGAATGAGTGTTGAAGAAATTGAAGCTAAACTCAAAGGTAATACGTGTGGTTTTCGTCCAACTTCCTGTGCTGATCAATTCGCGATTGCTGTAAAAAAGGCTTATGAAGAGAAATAATATGGATAAAACACATCTTTCCATTCAAAAAATTACTGGTACCGCTCTTCTTGGGGCGATCATGATTGTCCTACAAGTCGTAGGCAATTTTGTCACATTTGGACCAGTTAGTATTAATTTATCGTTAGTCCCAATCGCCTTATGTGCGATTATGTACGGACCATTTGCTGCCGCACTTCTTGGCTTGCTTTCAGGAGTAATGGTTTTATTCGCTCCATCAACAGCAGCGGTGTTCATGCCAATTAGCGTTTGGGGAACTGTTTTAGTGTGTTTACTAAAGTGCACAATTGCTGGCTTTTTAGGTAGTTTAGTCTATAAGTTTTTATATAAGAAAAATGCGATTGCATCGTATGTTTTATGCGCAATGACGATCGCGATTGTCAATACCGGATTATTTGCTGTTGGATGTTTAATTTTCTTTATGCCGTTACTTAGAGAAAACTCTGCAACATATGCGAATGCCTATGCGTTTTTGTTCCTTGGAATGATTGGCTGGAACTTCATTTTTGAAGTTATTTCTGCATCAATTTTTGTTCCTATTTTAGCCAAAATTCTTCATCACCCACAGGAACCACTCGCTAAATAATATAACTTTGTATATCTCCAAAATGGAGATTATGGTAGAATAAATTTGGAAGGATAAAATTATGAAACTTATATTGAGAATTTTTAATTTAATTCTAATTGGTTTATCTGCCATCGCAATCAGTTTTATCGCTTTTACTCCATTATTTAAGTCCCATATTTCTTACACAATGGGAAGCAATGATATTTGTGAAGTATTTAAAGGAAAATTAGATACTGATAGTGACGGAAAAGACGATGTTGATATTGAAAAAGTTGTTAATGGTAGATCTGTTGTTATTGATTTAGACATTAAACTTGATAATGAAAAATTAAAATTTTATCGTGATGCGGAATCTGATAAAAGGATCGACAAATTGTATGAAGATATTTTTGATCCACTTATCAAAGATATCGTTGAAGATGAAACTCTAAAAGATATTGTTAAAGAATTGGCTGAAACAATGGCCAAGAAAGCTGCTAGCAAATCAATTAAACAAGCCATTATCGATCATTTCCTTGAATCAGATGATAAAGATAAAGGTGAGGCTTTCCTTGAAGGTGCTGGTGTTACAAATGAATTCATGGAAAATCAAATCGGTCATATTTTTGATGCAATGACTGATGAAAACCCTGAAAACAGAACTATTGATAAAGTTGCTGATGCCATTATTGATGTTTTAGTTGCCACAGACGAACAATTCAAAAAGGCTGCCGCATCAAATCCTGAGGAATATGGCGATTATGCAGGCGGAACTGACCGTTCAGAATTTGAAGGAAAAAAGACCGAAATTTCTGAAGAATTGACTGAAACTTTAGAACAGTTTAATCTCGTTGATGAAGAAGGTAATATCACAGATATTGATACAGCATTAGCAATTATCGTTGATAAAATGATGAATGAAGCTGGTTCTTCATCTTCTTCAAATTCTGATGAAGAAAAAGAATCAATTGTTTTACGTCACTATGCCGATGCTCCAGAAGATGACACCGAAGAAAAGCAGAAGAGTTTAACTGAAGTGGTCACTGAAGCTGTTAAAAAAATGATTAACGAAAATATCTTAAAAGGTGATACTGCAAAAACAATCAGCGATATTCTCGGCATGATTGGCAAATATGGAATTTATGTCGAAATTGCCTTTGGTGTTATGTGGGGATTACTTGCTGTATTCGCTCTTCTTAAAATCTTTTCTAAAAAGAAACCATACGTTTATATGGGATTCTTCTGGTGGTTCGCAATTGTTCTATTTGGACTTATTGAAGTTGTATTTGGAGCACTTTTATTTGTTAATCCAATCTTGAAAATTGTTGGAAAATCCGTTGAACTTCCTGCGCTATTGTCGAAGTTCGGATTCTCTTTCTATTCTAACTTATCAGTTGTTTGGATTTGCAATACGGTCTTATTCTTCTTCTCAATTGCTTATGCAATTATTGCACATAAAGTAAAAGTTGATTATAAGGTTGAAAAACGTGCTGCCAAAGCCGTTAAAGAAGCTTAATTCTAGGAGGATTTAAAATGAAAGCATTTCTTAAAAAATGGGCCGATATCTTCTCAAACTTTAAACTACTCGCGCGTGTCATGATTTGTCTTGCGTCCGCTGCAATTGTTGTATCTGTTGGTGGATTTGTCGCATTTCAGTTCAGCCGAGGCGTTGATAGCGTTAATAATGTTAGTATTTGCGCATTCGGTGCAATAGAAGAAGGCCGTCAATTAATAGGTATGTTCTTCTTCTTGTTCCTTGCAGCTTGTCTTGTTATTGGAATTGTTATTGCTTATCAAAGTAAGGATTACGCTTTTCCAAAAACGAAAATGAGCCCAAACAAAACACTCCCGGTTCTTTGTGTTGTTAATGGTGGTTTATGTTTGGTAAATGCAATTTTTTGTATTTT
>Ga0247611_10009749_pt1 | contig 11456 bp, 5 predicted proteins | sample 177DNAGHGhighgp2_FD_192422 | JGI IMG/M metagenome (GOLD analysis project Ga0247611, IMG submission 192422) | Sheep rumen microbial communities from Palmerston North, Manawatu-Wanganui, New Zealand - 1770 DNA GHGhigh gp2 | ecosystem: Host-associated > Mammals > Digestive system > Stomach > Rumen ... | reverse complement strand
ATATGCAACTGAAAGAGACTTTTGAGAGAGTGAAGCGGGCCAGTAAAAGTCTGGCACTGTTGAGCGACGAGCAGCGAAATAGCATTCTGAATGCCGTTGCCGATGCCATTGTCAACAATCAGGAGAGAATCCTCAAGGCCAACGCCCAGGATCTGGCCAAGATGGAGAAGAGCAATCCCCTCTACGACCGTCTGCAACTGACAGAAAGCCGTCTGGAGGGTATCGCTGCCGACATGCGCAATGTCGCAACCCTCCCTACTCCACTCGGACATATCACCAAACAGAAGACGCTGCCCAATGGTTTGCGCCTCTGTCGCATCAGCGTACCCTTCGGTGTCATTGGCATGATTTACGAGGCACGGCCCAACGTGACCTTCGATGTCTTCTCACTCTGTTTCAAGAGCGGCAATGCCTGTGTACTGAAAGGCGGCAAGGATGCCGACTGCAGCAACCGTGAAGAGGTTGCTCTGATACATGAGATACTGGAGCACTATGGGGTATCGAAAGATGTGGTAGCCCTGCTGCCTGCCACCCACGAGGCTACCGGCGAGATGCTCAATGCCGTGGGCTATGTCGACCTCTGCATCCCTCGCGGCGGCAGAAAGCTTATCGACTTTGTACGCGACACGGCCCGCATCCCCGTCATTGAGACAGGCGCTGGCGTGGTGAACACCTATTTCGACAAGGACGGCGACCTGGAGATGGGCAAGGCAATCATCAACAATGCCAAGACCCGTCGTGTGTCTGTCTGCAATGCCCTCGATTGCCTGTTAGTACATACAGACCGCCTGCATGATCTGGAAGAAATAGTAGCACCTATGGCAGGGAAGAACGTCATCATCTATGCCGACGAACAGGCCTATGCTGCCATCGAGGGTAAATATCCCTATCTGGAGCATGCCACTGCCGAGAGTTTCGGTACAGAGTTTATGGACTATAAACTCGCCATCAAGACAGTAGCCAACCTTGAGGAGGCATTAGACCACATCGATCAGAACGGTAGTGGCCATAGTGAGTCTATCATCACTATGAACGAGCAGACAGCCCGTCAGTTCCAGGCACATGTCGATGCCGCCTGCGTTTACTGGAATGCCCCCACATCATTTACCGACGGAGCACAGTTCGGTCTTGGTGCCGAGATAGGCATCTCCACGCAGAAATTAGGGCCTCGCGGTCCCATGGCGCTTGAGGAGATTACCACCTACAAATGGCTCATCGAAGGCGAAGGACAGGTTCGCCCATAGTCTCAACATGAAGAAAAACGCATGGGGAGAAGGATTGTTACATACCTACTGTTCCTTCTGCTGCCACTGACACTGGCGGCTCAAGATCATCAAGCCGACATTGAGCGGTTGACGAAGGAGATGTACCGTCTGTACTCCACTCATGAGACTGAGCAATTCATAAACGTCACAGACCAGCTGAAAGAAGTTTGCCTACAAGCAAAAGACGAAGGGCTTTTCTACAGAGCTTGGGCAAACCAAGCCTACTTTGTATTTACCAAAGTCAGCAGGGAGAAAGGCATGGAGATGTCCAAGGCCATGAACGATTATGCCCAGCAACACGACAGTAAGCTGGGCATCTACTATTCGTCGATAGCCAATGCCAACCAAGCCAGTTCGCTAAGAATGGAGATTAAAGCAGAGGAGTATTATCTGAAAGCCATCAAATACAAACAGACATATCTGCCTCAAGTCAATGCAGCACCTGCCTATTTGGCCCTCGCTAAAATCTACTTCAACCGCAGGGATCAGAAAAAAATACTTGAAATGGCCGACAAGGCCCTTAAGGAGCCTAACCTGACGGGGCCTTCGATAGTCGATGCATGGAGCTATCGATGTCTAGCTGCATTATACAATCAAGGAGACGATGTAAAGACAGAGCTGAACAAAGCCTATGCTGAATGGAAAAGACTTTCAGAGAAATACAAATACCGCTCCGGCTTTACTAACGATATTGAAATTTATCATGCACGAGTAAACGGTGACTACGAGAGAATGCTTGAATTGGCCAAAAAGATAAAGTCGCCCTTAGAGAGAAGCCAACAAATGTCGCATGCCTACCAATGGTTAGGGAAATGGCAAGAAGCTCTGGAATACTACACGGAATATAAAAGAATCAGCGACTCCATCAACACAGCCGACATACGCAAGCAGTCTGCCGAGCACGCCATGCAGATAGACATCATTCGAGCCGAAAATGAAGCCAAGGAGCAAAAACTACTTAACCAGGCACTACTTTTGAAGCATCAAGAGAGCGAACTGGAACAAGAACGTCTGGAGAAAGAAGCATTAGACCTGATGCTGAAGAACCGTGACATAGAGTTGCAGAATGCTGCCGTGCTTCGGAAGAATGACAGTCTGGACCGCCAAGCTCAGCAGCTGAAGCTGAGCGAATACCAGTCGAAGTTGGAAACTCAGCAGAGCAAGGAGCATGCCCGACAGTTCAGGATCTATGCCGGAGCAGTATTGGCCTTACTGACCATCGCCTTCATGGCCTTCTACCTGTACCACCGCCATCGCCAGTTGAAGAAACTGCAAATCGTCAACAAAGAGTTGAAGACCGCCTATAACCAGTTGGAGGAGACTACGACAGCCAAGGAGCGCATCGAGAGCGAATTGCGCATCGCACGGGAGATCCAGATGTCGATGGTGCCCCATGTCTTCCCGGAACATGAAGGCCTCGACCTCTATGCCTCCATGATTCCTGCCCGTGAAGTGGGTGGCGACCTCTATGACTTCCTGCTCGAAGACGACAACCTATACTTCTGTGTAGGCGACGTATCTGGCAAGGGAGTACCCGCCTCGCTGTTCATGGCACAGGCCTCCCGACTCTTCCATGCACTGGCCAAGCAGCACCAGCTGCCAGCAGCCATTGCCACCCGCATGAATGATGAACTGACGGAAAAGAACGACAACTGCATGTTCGTCACCATGTTCATTGGTGAGATGAACCTGACCACAGGACATCTCTACTTCTGCAACGCAGGCCACACCCCACCCGTCATTGGTGGCGATGCACAGAAAGGTTCATTCCTCAAGATGAAGCCCAATGCCCCCATCGGCCTCTGGCCCAAGCTGCAGTTCATCGGCGAAGAGATCACATCCATCAAGGGGCGTCCGCTCCTCATCTATAGCGACGGACTGAACGAGGCTGAGAACGACCGTCAGGAGCAGTTGGGCAATGACCGTATGCTCGACATCCTGCGCCATACCGAATTCAAGAATGCCCGTCAGGTAGTGGAAGTCCTGAATGCAGAAGTAGAACGTCACCGCCATGGGGCTGAAGCCAATGACGACCTCACCATCATGTGTATCAGATCGTAGCAAACTATTAAAACACTAAGATATGAGAAGTTTTATCAACGTTGAAGACATCGGCCCATTGGACAAAGCCATGGCCGAAGCATTTGAGATCAAGAACGACCGTTACAAATATCAGCATCTAGGCAAGAACAAGACCCTGATGATGATCTTTTTCAACAATTCGTTGCGTACCCGTCTGTCCACCCAGAAGGCAGCCATGAACCTGGGCATGAACGTCATCGTACTCGATGTGAACGCCGGTGCCTGGAAACTGGAGACCGAGCGTGGTGTCATCATGGACGGCGACAAGAGCGAGCACCTGCTGGAGGCTATCCCTGTGATGGGCTGCTACTGCGACCTCATCGGCGTGCGCAGCTTCGCAGGACTCACCGACCGTGAGTACGACTACGCCGAGACAGTGCTAAATCAGTTCATCAAGTATTCAGGCCGTCCTGTCTTCGCCATGGAGACAGCTACCGTCCATCCCCTGCAGGCCTTCGCCGACTTGATTACGATTAAGGAGAGCTGGAAAAACTCTCAACTCTCCGCTCGGCCAAAGGCCGCTTGCTACCAACGGGACGCAAGAACTCTCAACTCTCAACTACGACCAAAGGTCGTCCTCACCTGGGCTCCCCACTGCCGCGCCCTGCCGCAGGCTGTGCCCAACAGCTTCGCCCAGTGGATGAATGCCGCCGATGTCGACCTCGTCATCACCCATCCCGAGGGTTATGAGCTCGATCAGAAGTTCATCGGCAACGCTATCGTGGAATACGACCAGAAGAAAGCCTTCGAGGGTGCCGATTTTATCTATGCCAAGAACTGGAGTAATCCCGGTGTGACCAACCCCGCCGACTACGGCAAGATCACCTGCGAGGATCGTTCCTGGACGGTCGATACCGAACACATGTCGTGGACGAACAACGGTAAGTTCCTCCACTGCCTGCCCGTGCGCCGTAACCTCATTGTGACGGACGATGTCATCGAGTCCCCCAACTCCCTCGTCATCCCCGAAGCCGCCAACCGCGAGATCAGCTGTTCGGTAGTCATCAAGCGAATGCTCGAAGCCTTATAATACAAACAATCCCCGCCGATTGGCGGGGATTGTTGATTTACGACAATCTCTCAATCCTCTACAATACGGATTCGGCCTTGAGGCTGGGCATAGGCATCGCCCGTGGTGCCACCGAGAACCTTGCTCAGATAGTCGGCCAGGGCCTCGTAATAGCGGATGGAACTCTCCTGAAGGACCACGCATTTCTTGAAACAGTCGAAGAAGCCGCCGGCATCGTGGTTGTAGTTCGTCAAGGCGACGCTATAGGTGCGCTGCATGTCGATGGGGGCATAACTGCCGTCATCCTGTAGTATCTCGATATCGCTGACGGTGTGGCTCTTACTGTGGACGGTGAAGCGGAGACCCGAGCATTGTGGGAAGTTGCCGTCGAGTACGGGCACGAGGGCCGTACAGCGTGTGAGCATCGTCTTTAGCTGTTCGGCAGTGACCATGATACGGCGTAGGGTATTATCGTAAGGCAACATGCCTATGATGTCGCCGTAGGTGATGTCGCCGGCCATGATATCGTTGCGGATGCCGCCACCGTTCTCAAAGCCGATGTCGGCCTTCAGGGCATGACGGTAGGCATCAGCCACCAGGTCACCGGCATTCGTTTCCTGTCCGCGCACAATCCACTGGGCATTCTCGTCGCTCACCACCAGACGGTAGTCGCTGTGGGCTACCACCGTCGATGTGACTGCCTTCACCTTCTGATGGATGCTGTCGATAGTGGCAGTGACGGCAGCATTCTCGTAGGGGATATCCTTGCTCTTGATAAGCTGGGTGATGAACCGTCCGTCGGGGGTGATAAGCAGCTTGCCCACATTGGCGAACTGGGTACCGGTCTGTGTGACGGTAATCTCCTTGCCGTCAAGGTTCTTCACCTTAACCCCCTCGAAGATTTCATGCGAGTGGCCGTCGAGCACGACGTCGATGCCACGGGTGTTGTTCACCAGACGGTGCGAGCTGAAGCCCATCGACTGCGGGGTCTCTCCCACATGTGACAGCAGCACCACATAGTCGGCTCCATCCTGACGGGCGGCATCAACGGCCTGCTGAATCAACTCATAGAAGGTCTTCGGCTTCAGGTCGTAGAGCAGGATGCCGTTGGTATCATAAAATGAATATCCCTCGAGGATCATCGTCTCAGGGGTCGTGGCTCCAACGTAGGCCACCTTCTTGTCGCCATACTGATGGATGACGTAGGGTGCGAAGAGTGGTTGCGGCTCTCCTGCCTCGTAGAGGTTGGCACAAGTCACCGGGGTGCCTGCCTCATTCAGCAACTGCCTCATACGAGGTACACCATAGTCGAACTCATGGTTGCCCAGCGTCAGGGCGTGATAGTCCATGAGGCGCAGGATGTCGGCGATGTACTGTCCCTTTGAGATGGCTCCCGTGGTGTTGCCCTGCAGGAAGTCACCACAACAGACGGCAGCAGCGTAGGCCGTATCCGTACGGTTGATGGCATCACGCAGTCCGGCGATCTTCGTATAACCGTCGATGCCGCAATGGGCATCGTTCTCATAGAGGATCACAATGCTCTTGACCTTCGGTCGAGCCTGCTCACGCTCGGCAGAGTCGATGCGAGCATCACTCAGCCCTCGCTCAATCGCAGTCTTCTGAGCTGTTACAATCTGGCAGCCCATCACCAGGGCCACCAGGCAGAGAATCGTTCTTCGCATAAAAATCTGAAAACTTATTAAATTGTGGGCAAAATTACGAATTATTCTGGAATTATTGCTATATTTGTACCCAATTTAACAAAAACTATAATTATGAGACATTTGAGGAGCCGAGGGGTAGTTGCCGCTCTTGCAGTTCTGCTGCTGGTCTCGTCGTGTGGCGAGGAGAAGCGTGGAGCACACGATGCAGTCCAATATAAGACGATGGTAGTAAGCCGGAAAGACATGATGCTGGAACGGCAGTATAGTGCGCGACTCACGGGGCGCCAGATTGTGGAAGTACGTCCGCAGGTGTCTGGCTGCATCACCCGCATCCTGACCAACGAGGGCGAAGCGGTCCGCAAGGGACAGACGCTGTTCATCATCGACCAAGTACCTTATCGAGCCGCTTTGGAGGTGGCTGTAGCTGCCCGCAAGAGTGCTGAGGCACGGCTGGCAACGGCCCGTATGAACTACGAGAACGAGACCCGTCTTCAACAAGGCCATGTGGTGGGGGACGTCTCGGTAGTGACCATGCAAAACGCCCTGCAGGAAGCAGAGGCAGCGTTGGCACAGGCGAGGGCACAGGAGGTGAACGCCCGCAACAATCTAAGCTATACGGAGGTGAAGAGTCCAGTCAGCGGTGTGGCCTCGATGATTCCCTGGCATGTTGGGTCGCTCGTCAGCAGCAGCATCAGCGAGCCATTGGTGACGGTGGCCGACGACTCAGAGATGTACGTCTACTTCAGCATCAGCGAGAACCAGACACTCGACCTCATCTCGCAGTATGGATCCATCAACGAATTCATTGCGAAGGCCCCAGCCATCGGTCTGCGTCTGAGCAATGGCAAGGAGTACGATCAGAAAGGACGCATCAGTGCCGTCAGCGGCACGGTTGACTCACAGACAGGTGCCGTCACGCTGCGCGCCACGTTCCCCAACAGCGGTCATCTGCTGCATAACGGTGGCAGTGCCACGGTGGTTGTGCCGACACATCGTCAACAGTGCATCGTCATTCCCCAAGAGGCGACGTATGAATTGCAGAACCGCTCGTTTGTTTATCGTGTCATCGACGGCAAGACAAAGGCCACAGCCGTCACATTATTCCCACAGAACAACGGAAAGGAGTACATCGTGGAAGAAGGCCTTAACGCAGGTGACACCATCATCGCCGAGGGTGCCGGCCTGTTGAAGGAGGGAATGGAAGTAAAGGTAAAAAAGTAAAAAGGTGAAAAAGTAAAAGATGAACGTAAAGACTTTCATTGACCGCCCGATATTATCCGGAGTTATCTCCGTGCTGATGGTACTCGTGGGCATCATCGGACTGAGCCAGCTTGCACTCGAGCAGTTCCCTGAGATAGCACCACCCACTGTCCGTATCATGGCCAGCTACACCGGTGCCAATGCCGAGACGGTACAGAAGAGCGTCATCGTTCCACTGGAAGAAGCCATCAACGGTGTGGAAGGTATGATGTACATGACATCCTCAGCCTCGAACAACGGCACGGCCTCCATCGGTATCTTCTTCCGTCAAGGCACAGATCCCAATATGGCGATGGTGAATGTGCAGAACCGTGCCGCCACCGTACAGGGACGTCTGCCGAGCGATGTGGTAAAGAGCGGCCTTACTGTGAGGAAGCGCCAGACATCGAACATCAAGCAGATAGCCGTTTACAGTCCCGACTCCACCTTCGACCGCTCGTTTCTCGCCAACTACACAAAGATCAACATCGAGCCGCGCCTGAGCCGTATTCCTGGTGTGGGCGAGGTGAATGTGATGGGTGCCGACTATTCCATGCGCATCTGGCTCGATCCGCTGAAGATGGCCCGCTACGGCCTGACTCCCTCTGACGTGACACAGGTGCTCAACGAGCAGAACGTCGAGGTGGCCACGGGTACACTGGGTGCCGAGAGTCAGAACACGTTCCAGTATGTGCTGAAATACCGCGGCCGCTATGAAGAGGAGCAGGAGTACGAGAACCTCGTCATCCGCTCGCTGCCCGACGGCGACGTGCTGCGTATCGGCGACATTGCCCGCGTGGAACTTGGCTCGCAGAACTATAATATAATTGGTGAAACCAACGGTAGTCCGGGTGTCAACATCTCGATCAACCAGGTGGCCGGCTCGAATGCCAACGAAATCATCAAGCAGATTGACCGCGAGGTGGAGGAAATCCGAGGCTCACTGCCCCCAGGTATCGTCATAGAGGACCTGGAGAGCAAAAAGGACTTCCTCGACGCCTCCATTGCCAGCGTGGTGGAGACGCTGCTCGAAGCCCTGTTGCTGGTTATCTTCGTGGTGTGGCTCTTCCTGGGCAGTTGGCGCGCTACCATCATCCCCGCCATCGCCATCGTCGTCTCGCTCATCGCCACACTGGCCGTCATCTATGCCATCGGTTTCTCGTTGAACATGCTGACGCTCTTTGCCCTTGTGCTGGTCATCGGCACCGTGGTGGACGATGCCATCGTCGTCGTGGAGGCTGTCCAAGCGAGACTGGAAAAAGGAGAGAGATCAGAGGTGAGAGGTAAAATGACTGAAGAAGCCATGCACAGCATCACGTCGGCCCTCATTACCACCACCCTCGTCTTCATGGCCGTGTTCGTGCCCGTTTGTTTCATCGGCGGTGTCACGGGCACCTTCTATACACAGTTCGGACTCACCATGGCCATCGCCGTGGGCATCTCGCTCTTCAATGCGCTGACACTTTCGCCTGCCCTCTGTGCCCTCATCATGAAACCCAACGACATGTCATCATCCTCCAAGGGTTTCCACGGACGGTTCAACGCAGGCTTCACGGCCCTTCTCGATCGCTATAAGCGGGCGGTGAGCGCTGTGATACCCCGCCGCTGGCTCGCTGTAGCCTTCGTCGTCCTCGCCATCATAGGACTGGGCTGGATGATGCGTACCACGAGGACTGGCCTCGTGCCTAACGAGGACATGGGAACTGTCTTTATCAACGTGCAGGCCTCGCCAGGCAGTAGCCTGCAACAGACCTACGGCATCCTGAAAGAGGTGGAAAAACGAATTAAGGACTTGCCACAGCTGCGCATCTACTCGCTCATTGCCGGTAACAGCAACAGCTTCGAACAGTCATCGTCGAACGGCAACTTCACGCTGAAGCTCAAGAAGTGGGGTGATCGCAAGGGCAAGGGCGACGATGTGCAGAGCGTAGTCGACGAGATCTACCGTCGCACCGCCGATATCGCCAACGCCAAGATTCAGGTAAATACGCAGAACATGTTGCCAGGCTTCGGACGCATCAACGGATTTGAGCTCCACGTCCAAGACAAGCACGGCGGCACCATCAACGACTTGCTCGACTACACCAACCGCCTCATCGCCGCCCTCAACGAGCGCCCCGAGATCAGCCGCGCCTACACCAACTTCTCGCTGAAGTATCCACAGTATCGTGTCGAAGTCGATGCCGCCCTGTGTAAGCGTCGCGGGGTGTCGCCTAGCGACGTTCTATCGGCCCTCAGCGGTTATGTCGGCGGATTGTATGCCTCTAATTTCGTGCGCTTTACCAAACTCTATCGTGTCATGGTGCAGGCCTCACCCGAATACCGTCTCGACACCGAGTCGCTCAATAACATCTTCGTACGCACCAACAGTGGTGAGATGTCACCCATCGGACAGTACCTGACACTGACGCGCATCTACGGCTCCGAGACTCTCTCGCGTTTCAACCTCTTCCCCAGCATCATGGTCGGAGGCACCGCCGCCGAAGGCTACAGTAGCGGACAGACCATCGACGCCATCCGCGAGACGGCAGCCGAGGTGCTGCCCGAGGGCTACGGCTATGAGTTCGGTGGCATGACCCGCGAGGAAGCTTCAGCTCAGAACACCACGGCATTGGTATTCGTCATCTGCATCATTTTCATCTACCTCATCCTCTGTGCCCTCTACGAGAGTCTCCTGATTCCGTTGGCCGTCATCCTGAGTGTACCGTTTGGCCTCGCCGGCTCGTTCCTCTTTGCCTGGATATGGGGTCTGGAGAACAATATCTACATGCAGACTGGTCTGATTATGCTGATTGGTTTGCTGTCGAAGACGGCCATCTTACTCACGGAGTACGCCACCACGCGTCGCCGTCAGGGCATGGGCATCGTCGAAGCAGCCCTCGATGCTGCTGCCGTCCGTCTGCGCCCCATCCTGATGACTTCGCTGACGATGGTCTTCGGCCTGTTGCCGTTGGCACTCGCCACGGGTGTCGGTGCCAACGGCAACCATTCGCTCGGTGTAGGAACCATCGGTGGTATGGTGGTCGGCACCATTGCCCTGATATTCATCGTCCCCATCCTCTTCGTCATCTTCAGGACCATTGAGGAGAGGTTCAAATAGAGGTAGCAGAGTTATTATTTCTTTCTTGTCAAGTCGCCGATGCGAATTAACTTGAAGTCGGTGGCAGAGAACCACTGGGCGCGACAGGGCTGACCCGTGAAGTCTTCATCGGAAGATAGGCCGTAGGCTATGGAGTCGCCAGTGACTATGATGTTGTCGATGCTGACGTCATACCACCCCATATCGGGTTTACCGTCCAGATTCTCATAGACAGGAATCGTTTCGAGCCTGACGCTGTCGCCGATGGCATAGACACAGGCCCCAGGCCCCTCTGCCCTGACCACACAGTCGAGACGATAGACACCAGGCTTGACGGCCTCCTTGCGCTCCACCTGAAACACCTCCTCGCAGTTTTCATTGTAGACATCCAGGAAGCGCAGATTGTGATTGCCGTCATACTCTCCACAGTAGGTATAGTGGTCACAGTTCTCGGCCTTGATCAGATTCCAGTCACCTTTGCGCAGGAATCTCTTGTCTTCGTGGCTCATCATCACCCCTTGATAGGAATATTTCTCTCGCATCAATTCATTATATTCCTCTTTTTCCTGCTCCTGAATCCAGACGAGTGCAGGGAACAGACAGCACAGCGACGCCACCCACAGCACAATCCAGAGGATGCGCTGTCCGATACCCATCGGCTGCACCTTACCAGCCTTCGAAAGCAGCATGTGTCCGATGGCGTAGAGAGGAATGGTGAGGGCGAGCACCAGCCCCACGATGAAGGCAATCACAATCCAAGGATGCACATCAATCAGTACAGGCAAGTTCAGATAGCCGATATCGAAGGGCAGACTCACACGGGCTGCTGGAACAGCAAAGACGATGACCAGCGACACGATGATCAGCAGCAGACTGACCAGCAGCGCAAAACCGACTACCGAGGCTATCGCCACGAAGAAAGCGGCGAGAATCGAGAATATCACGGAAAATACCGATCCCAGACAGCCGCGACGACGCTGTACAGGCTGCTGGTCATCTACGACGACATCGGCCAGGTTCTGCGGCGTCACCTCCTTACCCTCCATCTCCAACACCTGCTTGGGTGTATCGGCCACAGGAATGGCAATGGCCAGCACGAAATAGAAGATGATAAAGGC
>Ga0247611_10009748_pt1 | contig 11457 bp, 10 predicted proteins | sample 177DNAGHGhighgp2_FD_192422 | JGI IMG/M metagenome (GOLD analysis project Ga0247611, IMG submission 192422) | Sheep rumen microbial communities from Palmerston North, Manawatu-Wanganui, New Zealand - 1770 DNA GHGhigh gp2 | ecosystem: Host-associated > Mammals > Digestive system > Stomach > Rumen... | reverse complement strand
GATCGGGATATCGCCTTCAGCGGATATGGCATCATTGTCCATGGCGTAGAAGAGATTGAACATGTTCCTGTGGCCTTCCTGCTCCTGGACCAATCCGAGATATATCGGGGCCTGGAATTCAGGGTATTTGTAACCGGAGTCCGGGGTCATGGCCTTCACTATGTCCTCCTCCTTTCCGGGTTTGCCTGTCTTGTAATCTGTCACGATACCGTCCCAGAAAAGGTCCAGCTGACCGTGGATCGGATACTTGGAGGATTCGAAATCCACCTCGCAGATTGAACTGGTGTACTCTTTGCCCAACGCGATCATGAACTTGTTGGGATTCTTCTTGGTAGAAAGGGGGACATCCAATGGCGCGTCGTTCACTCCGATATGGTCGATGTATCTGACCACGGTAGCCATGGCCTGCCTGATCCTCGCATGGTCGATTTCCTCCATCAGAGGGGACGACAGACCGGAATAGCGGTCGGATATAAGATCGACGAAATGGTCCAGGCCAAGCTCCTTCACATCGGCAGGATAACAGACGTAGAACTCCGCAAACGAATGGATCAGTGTACCGAATTCGGTGCTCTTCTCCTCCGGAGTGCTCAGGAACAGCCCGTACATGAATCTCCTGGGGCATGCGTAATAGTTGTTGAATGTGGATTTGGAGAAACTCCTTTCCAAGGTCCTTTCGGAAGGGACGCCTCTTACAGGGTCCTCCGGGATGATCTGGGGGCCTTCCTGATGCCAGCGGCCCTTAATGAATTCCTTGCTCATAAGTGAGAACCTGTCCATCGGCCTCTTGTACAGGAGGTCGAACATCATGCAGGGCCTGGCTGTCTTACCGCCCTTGGTGGAATTCACGAAATAATATCTTACCGATCCCTGTTGGATCAAAGCGTTGAGTCTGGCCACGTTCTTGTCGGTCTCATCCTCGATGTCTATGTACTGTTTCCCCACCAGCGTCTTGTTCCAATCCTGTTCCATTCCAAGGTAGAATACCACGGGTCTGTCGATGTAGATGGAATTGTTGCAATCCACCAGGAGCACCCCTTTCTTCTCGTCCTCCGGTATCTCTTCGTTGTGATGCAGCTCTTTGACGTTGTCAACCGCATATTTGACCTCGTTCAGATTGATGGATGTAATCTTCTGATCCGCCACCTGGAGGTCATTGATCAGGATGGAGACCTGAATCTTTGCCCTGCGGTCGCAGATGGTCTCGCATACCTGCGAATACGTCATACTGCGGATATCCTTCATTACATCCCACAGTTCCCTTGCCCTGTTGCGCATGTCGCTGTCGGTCTGCTTGGATAGCAGGAACTCCTCCCTGCCCTTGACGAAGAACCCATTATAGTTTGAGAACAATTCTTTCACATGTTTCACGCGGATGGTCTCGAAATCGAGGGCCAGGGTTATGAATTGAAGATAATCCCTAATCTGTGAAAGGTCGCGGACATTCAGTGAATTGATGAAGGGAAGGCCCTTCCTGTACATGGATGCCCTCACAGAATCCGTAATAGGGCTGGCGGTGTTCAGGACAATGGCGTAATCGCCCGGATTGTCGGGATCAATCATATCGGCCGTGTTCTCGGCTATCTGGCGATCGTTGCCTATCTCGTAGATCGTATCGATCTCGTACGGTTCCTTCTTGAATATCGAAACGGATTCGTGCCTGATGGGGATGAAATGTTTGTCCAGGTCGTAGAACAGCTCTTCCTCTATCACTGCGACGAACAGTCCTTTGTAGAACTCGTCATCCTCGGGTATGAAGTTACCCATGAGCCTCTCCAGGGTGGAGATGTGCTCGTATGAATCATAGACGGCCTTGGCGGCCTTGGAATAGAGGTGTTTGCGCACATCCTTGGTGTACTTCCTGATCTCCTTGATGTTCTCGATCTCGCTGTGGACGTACTTGATGCTGAATCCGGTCTCCTCCGAAACGATGGAGAGGACCTTCAGCTCGGAGCATAGAGGGGCATCCGATATCCTGGACGCTATGCGTGAGGCTATCTGTTTGGGAGTGAGTGCGAAATATCCCACCACAGGTTTGTCGATACGCCCGTTGAGGGCGGTGGCCAGCGCTGCATCGTTGGTGATGACAAGATCGAAATCGCGGACCTCCTCATACAACTCGTCAATACCCTTTACTCCCTTCATATCAATCTACAATGGGGAATCGGTAATAAATCATCTCGGTCACAGTGTACCGCATCAATACTTTAACTCCGAGGACCATGACCCTTCATGGACGATGTGTACGTCGTGGAGGTCGCAGCGACCGGACCCAAAGGTTTCCCTCATGACAGGGTTGTCCAGGTCTCCGTCTGTCGCATGCATAGCGACGGCACCGATTTCGATACCGTTTACGACTCCCTCGTATTCGCGGACCCCATGGATCTGGGGAAGGATTCCCTTGATTATCTCTCCGATAATTACGGGATAACCCCAGAGATGCTCTACGTCTCACCTCCTGAAGATGTCGTCGTCAAGGAGTTGTTCGATAAACTTCAGGATAAGGAATGCACATCGTTCAACGTCAACCGCACGTTCGGGCAGTTCCTATGCGTAGAGCCTTGGGATCTGAATGGGGAGATTACCTTTCTCCCTTCGATATCCGGCAGGATACCTCCGGAGTACGCCAAGGACATCAAGGCCGCTTACGATTATGTGACTCCAGGGAACCCGATGAGTGTCCAAGGGACCAATTCGATGGATCGGTGTCTGATGTCCACATCGATCATGATGAAACTACGCCAATCCGGATACTTCTGATCAGAAGTGACGGAATATCGTCTTGATGTTGAACAGCGAATAGATGATGCTCAGTAGGAACAACAGGAAGTAGAGGATCATCGGACCGATGCCGAGGATGGTGGTTATTATTCCGGGAGCCACGATCAATGCCGCCCCTATGACGAACAGGAGCAGACCGCCTACGAGGAATTTGAATCCGATCTTATCATGGGAATCCTCATACAAGATTCCAAGCCCCAATATCCCAAAAAGTCCAGGCAGGATGGTCAATACCAGCTTCATCGTGTCGCTGTTCTTCCTGGGCTGGGAGCTCTCAGATTCCTTCTCAGAGGACGCGGGCTCATACGGGATCTTGGTATAACATTTAGGACAGGTTATGCAATTCGAGGGCACAGGCTCGCCGCATTTGGGGCAGTAACGTGTCATTCTACCTTCTGTATGATGAATCCAGTACATGTAGATGACGCTATGAGCTTCCCTTCCGAGGAATAGACCCTCACGTCATAGATTGCCAACGAACGAGAGATGTTGATCGGCCTGGCCACACATCTCAGGTCGGTGGTGGCAGGTCTGTAGAATTTGACCTCTGTACTCTGTCCGGTCCCGTCATGAAGCATGTTCGAGATGATGGCGAATGTGTGGTCAAGCAGTGCATAGATCGCCCCGCCGTGAACGCGACCCATGCTGTTCATCATGAAAGGCTGTACGGCCATAGAGCAGACGACCTCTTCCTTCGAAATGCTCTCTATCCTGAGGCCCATGTGCTGTGCGAAGGGGGCCGAGAACACATCCAGCACGCGGTCGGCATACTGTCTGGTATCCTCAGACATCTTAGGGAGTAACTCTGCTCTATCCATGTCGGGCCAATAGTATGCTTTTTTCAAAAAGATATCTGAACAACATACGGTTTTGTTGCATATGAGGAAATCGGAGTCACAGTTGATTTATCGTTAATCGTCCATCTAGGTCCAATGCCCGAGGTAATATCCGTAACCGAACTGAACACGCGCGTCAGCGAGCTGTTCTCCAAGTCCGTGTCCCTGAACGACATATGGGTCAGCGGAGAGATATCCGGGCTCAAGAAGTATCCTTCGGGGTATTATTTCTCGCTGAAGGACACCAACAGTGTCATAAGCGCCGTCATATTCAAATCAGCATTGTCCCGTCTGGGCTTCGAGCCTACCGAGAACATGAAGATACGTGCTTTCGGTCGCGTTGCCCTGTATTTTCCACGGGGGCAATACCAGTTCATCGTAGAGGTAATCGAGAAGTCCGGTATCGGAGACAGGTATCTCGCATTCGAGGCCCTAAAGAAGAAGCTTGGTGAGGAAGGGCTCTTCGAACAATCACATAAGAGGATCCTTCCTGCATATCCTAAGAAGATCGGTGTGGTGACCTCCCAGAGTGGAGCGGTCATCCATGACATCATAACCACTTCGGCGTCCAGATACACGGCCGATATAGTCCTCGCGCCGGCTATGGTCCAAGGTGATGGGGCAGCGCAATCCATCGTAGCTGGGATCGAACTCCTAAACAAGAGCGATGTTGATGTCATCATCGTCGGCAGAGGAGGAGGATCCATCGAGGATCTATGGGCCTTCAACGAGGAGATAGTCGCCAGGGCCATCTACAATTCGAAGATTCCCGTAGTATCCGCAGTAGGTCACGAGACGGATTTCACGATTGCAGATTTCGTTGCGGATGCGAGGGCTCCGACACCCACCGGTGCCGCTGCAATAATCCTTCGCGACAAATCGGAGATCAGGTCGGAACTCCAGGGATACATGACGCGTCTGAACCGCGCCATCGGTTCGGTAATGGACGGAATGAAGCATTCGTTCCAGCTGCTGGATTCCAAACTCGGTCTGCAGAGCGCCCTAGATGACCTTGAGATGCGCTCAATGATGGTCGAGGAACTCTCAAAGACAGCCGAATCCTCGATCATGGCGTCATTCAAGGATATGAAGAACCAATATACATCAGTGGACGCTAGGCTCAGACCTACCAGGGCACTGGAGGACATCAACAGTCTGAAGACCACCGTAGAGGCCTCCCTGGAACGCATACAGGCAAGTTCCAAGCATATTATGGACATTGGTACAACAAGGCTGCAATCCGTATCAGAGGGCCCAGAAAAGGCAATCGCATCCATCCTCAAGAAGTCTGAACAGGAACTGGATTCCGATACCAAGCAGTTGGAAAGCCTGAATCCCAGCAACGTCCTCACAAGGGGATACAGCATGATCACAGACAAAGGGGGCAGGGTACTGACCTCTATCGGAAGGATAAACGTCGGCGACAGCATAATAATCCGTCTCAGGGACGGAAGCGCTGAGGCCGACATAACATCAAAGGAGTTGAAGGAATGACTTACGCAGAAGAAGTAGAGAAGATGACATTCGAAGAGAGCATCAAGACCCTTGAGGACCTCGTCAAGGAACTCGAGGCAGGCGGAATCGATCTGGACAGAAGCATAGAGATCTACGAGAAAGCAGTCCTGCTGAGAAATCACTGCAGGCAGATTCTTGACGAGAGCGAACGCCGTATCCAGAAGATCATGGAGTCATCAGGCACCCTGAAGACCGAGGACCTCAAATTCGAATGACCTTCCAGAGGGCGATCCCTCTGGATTCGGCCCACTTCTTGGATTGATTGTACAGTGTCGTGGTCGCGAAATCGTTGTGATCGTACGCCAGTCTCAGTGCTCCCCCCAGAGTGCCGTCGTTGATCGCATTGGCGTTATAGCTTCCGAAATTCTCCCTGAGGCCGATGAGAAGGATGCTGACAGTATCATGGCCGCGGGCGATCATGTAACTATCCTTTTTGGTATCCATCTGCATCTGAAGGTCCCTGACAACATTCTTGCTGGACAGTTCCGAGCCCAGGGTGTTGGAGATGACCTCGCGCACCATCTTCTGGATATCGATCCCCAGCGTACGTCTGTCGATGAAGCTCCTGAAGTCCAGATCTTTGAAATTGAGATTGTACCCGCGCAGATAGGACAGGTACATGAGCAATCCGACGGGGTATGCCGCCTCGATGATCACGTCACGTACATTCCCGTTCTGTCTCTGGAATCTCTCCAGTCTTTCGATGTCACCGTACTCCGTCAGAACATCGTCCAAGGCCGAACTGGTGATGAGCATCATCTCCATGTCGCGGTGATCGGTAAAGAAGAGAGGAGGGGAAACCGTCGTCTCTTTGAGGTCATCCAGATCCCTATCGACGATACCTACGGTCCTTCCGTCCCCGCGGCGAACCATCTTGTTGACCGCCTTGATAACATTGCTCTTCGAATGTGCGGGCAATATCCTCACCTCGTCCGGTTCAGTGAATTTGGAATAGAGGCGCAGATCGGTGTTCCCCTCAGCAAGCATGATGGTGCCTCTGAAGACCGATCTGTTCATCGAGATCTGGTTGCAGATATCGTCGGATGTCAGATATTCACGCATTTCTCTGCACCAATTCCACGGCAAGATCCCATTTGTCATGGATCACCTGGGGCGAGTGGGTCGCCACTACGATCTGGATGTTCCTGACCCTGCATATGTCCCTGAAATAGTCTCCCAGGACCTGCTGCCATGAGACATGGAGCGAGATCTCGGGCTCATCCAGGATCACAACCCCGCCACTATTGGTATGGAAGAGGATGTAGTAGAAGATCAGGAGTATCTGTACCTCTCCGGAGGACAGCTTGTTGATGGGGAGGGATGTGCCGTTGTTCATCGTCACATGTATCTTTCCCCCGGAATCGATATCGATCGATTTGTTAAGATAGATATTGTTCACGATATCCTTGTAGACGATGATGGATTCAGCGAACTGATAGTTCCTCTCCACATATTCGGATATGGAATAGGCGATCCCCTCGTACTTTTCCTTGTCTTCGATGATATCGTATCTGGAGGGAGGGAATCTCGTACCCTCGGGGATCTCAGGTTCGAATCCGGCATCCTTGATGAAGTCCAGTTTGGCCTTCAGGTCCTTGCACCAGAACTCCAGATCGCTTCCCGACATCTCCTTGTGTTCGGTCTCGGATATTTGGAGCTTGTTATGCTCCTTGGCGTAACGTATGGAATCGCAGAGTTCCTGCGCGCATGATTCCAAAGCGTTCACCACATGTCCGTCCTTCTTGCGGATGAGTAGACGTTCCGGCGGCAGATAGATTATGTCGGAAAGATTCTCCAGTTCCTCGTCGCTCACAACGGATTCCAGTTCGTTCTTTTGCATCTGAACCAGTATCTTACCGTTATTCTTCTGGACTATTAGGGTGCTCCCGTCGACGAAACCGATATCCAATCTTGTGAATGGGATCTCCTCAAGATATGTCCTGTCCCCGCGGAGGATCGTGTATACCATGCGGGACAGGGCCGATTTCCCCATACCGTTCGGGGAATGGATGAACGTAAGGTCCGGATTGAGGTTCAATTCATAGTCATGTTCGTTGAATAGACCCCTGACGTTTACCGACCGAATCTTCATGGCTTCTGGATTGTAATCCGCTTATTAAACAATTTATAACTCCTTCCCGATTGGTAGGTCGATGTCGAACGACGAGATCCTCAAGACCATATCCGCAGATATCACTGCTGGCAGGACCGAAGGTGTTTCAGCCAAGCTGCTTTCCGTGGCAGAATCCACAGAGGATCCGTATGAGATCCTCAAGTGCATGTCGATCCTGAAACTGGTCCCGAACGACGGTACCGAATCCAAAATCGCCACGAGGCTCGTCGACATAGCCGATGGTAGCAACAGGTTGGAGATCGCCAAGGCCCTTTACAACCTTGATTGCCCTTATTTCAGCCTTAAGATCATCCAGGATCTCGACGAGACAGATGAGACGCACAGGCTCGAGTGTCATTGCCTCTACGACATGGAGGAGTACGAATCGGCACTCGACGAGTACAAGGAGATAAAGGACCCCTGCATCAACGACAGGATCCTGCTCACATCAATATTCAGTTCTCTGGGCGAGCACAAGAAGGCCGTGGAGGAATCGGAATCACTTCTGAATGAATACCCCAACGATTACGATGTCAGGATCTCTTACATACAGGCCCTGGTGATGGGCGGTAAGAACAAGGAGGCCATGAAGTATGCCCGCAGCGGACTCAAGGACAAATCCGCTGATTCCAATGCAGTGGCCGCGTATGCCCTGAGGATTCAAGGTAACATCAAGGCCGCCGGAGGATACGCTTCTCGCGCAGTACAGCTGAACAACGAGCACATCGGGGGCATGGAGACGCTCGGAATATGCCTTGCACTCAAGGAGGAGTACGACAAGGCCAGGATCGTCGCCGGTGCCATCAACGAGATTTCTCCTGGGGACAAAGCAGCCATCAACATCCTTTCTTACTGCGAAGGTCATTGATCGTTGCGGATATTCCTATATTTCTTCGACGACCTGTAGGAGTATTTCACTTCTCTCCAGAACGCAGGTGTGAAGAAAACGAGTGCGATGGATATCTCAAGACGTCCGATCCACATCAGGAACATGAGAACGATCTTGAGGGGTTCGCCCAGACTGTCATAGTCTCCAAGGGGCCCAAAGTGACCGAATCCTACTCCAGTATTGGTGACGGAACCGATGGCTAGCCCTATCGAGTCGACCCATTCAAGACCAGCGGACATGAGGATGATGATACCAATCACCACTGTGACCATGTACAGAAGTACCGTTGAGACCGCACCGATTACACGGGAATCGGGCACATCCTCATTGTCGACCTTGACGGAATAGACCGCGTTAGGGTGAAGGATGTTAAGCAGAGAGTTCCTGAAGAAACCCATGACGATCCTTATCCTGGAGAATTTGATACCTCCCGAGGTGGATCCGGCAGAGGCCCCTATCATCATCAGGATGATGAGGATGGCGACGACAATCTCCGAACTCTGAGTGAAGTCGTATACGGCCAGACCTGTGGTGGTACCGATTGAAATAACGGTGAACAGCGTCTCCCAGTATTCGTTGAAGTAGTTCTCGGGGTGCAATCCGATGCTGGACAGGTCCCCGACCCTGAAAATGAAGAGTATTATGGATGCCAGGAAGAAGTAGATTATCAGGTTGCGAAGCTCCTTGTTATGGAGATAGATCTTGAAACTCCTGGTGGAGATCGCCTTGAAGTGCAGGTAGAAGTTGGTACCTCCGATGAACATGAATATCATCGTTACAAGCTGGATGGACCCGGTCGAACCGATCAGACTGGTATCCGAGATGAGGATACCTCCAGTCGAGATGGTAGTGAGGCTCATACAAAGCGCGTCAAGGAACGGTGCCTCGAGGAGAATCAACAACAGAAAGTTGATGACGGTCAGCACTACATACACCGTGATGAAGCTACTGGCCGCCGTCTGGAGCTTCATACTGTAATTGGATGAACCGGAACCTTCCAGTTCATTGTTGAAGAAGATACGCCCCATTCCGAAGAGCGGGAGTATGTAGATGAAGATGATGACGATTGCTATTCCTCCGAGCCATGCGGTCATAGCTCTCCAAAGCATCAGGCTCTCGGGCCAATAATAAACGCTGTCGACGGTGGTACTTCCGCTCGTAGTGAATCCGTTTACCGATTCGAAAAGGGCGTTTACAGGCGTCATACCGACCATAAGATAGGGTATGGCACCGACGAAGAACATGGTGAACCATGTTACTGCGATCATGATTAATCCGTTCACTGTCCTCAGACTATCGGATGCGGAGAACAGCAGGAACAGTACCGTACCTGTTGTGATAAGAGGGATGGCAGGATAGAAGAACGGGTCAGGATTCTCGTTGGATACGAGGGCATAAGTCCCGGGGACCAGAAACATCAGACCTAGGATGGCCAGCAGTCCGCCGAGAAGTCTCACTTCGGTGCTTCTGTACACCGCGAACCTATCGATCACCCTATCCTTGCTCAAGAACACCATCTGATCAACTCTCTGATATCGCTTTCCTTCCGAAAACCTTCGCCAGGTCCTTCTCCTTAGTGAAGTTGGTGAAGACCATGACGCGGTCCCCTTCTATGAATTTGGTGTCCATCATCGGATATAATATGGAACCGTCGCGATAGATCCCAAGGATGCTCAGTCCGTTAGGCATAACGACATCGCCGAAGTATTTGTCAATGAGCTTTGATTGTTTGTTCACATCGTGGATGAAGAATTGTTCTTCGCGGTTCCTCATCCTCATGACGACATTGTCGTTGGACATGACACACTTCGCTATCTCGTTGGAGACTATCCTGTCGAAACCAATGATGGTGTCCAGTCCGGTGAACATGAAGATGTCCATGTACTCCTTCTTGAGATACCTGGAGATGATCTTGTTGGTGTTGTACTTCTGTGCCGACATGCACATCAGCAGGTTGGTATCGTCCTGATTCGTGACGGATACAAGGCAATCGGACCTGAAGATGTTCTCCGATGACTGGAGATTGGGTTCCGTGAAGTCGCCGTTGACCACAAGGACGCCTGTGAGGATCCTGAACAGGTCCTTACATACATCCTGATTCTTCTCGATGATCTTGACGTACCTCTTCTTCTGATCCTCTGCCAGCAACTTCGCCAGATGCCTTCCGACGATGGTACCGCCCAGGATGATGATCTCCCTGGAGGTATTTTCGACCCCAAGTAATTCGTTGAACTCGTCAATCGCATTCTCCGATCCCATGATGCATATCCTGTCCCCGGCATGGATCTCCATGGAGTCTACCTGGAAGAACAGGTCGTCGTTACGGTAAATAGCAAAGGCGGTAGCTTCAATGGAATTCAATGCGAACATGACGACCTTTCCGACGAGGTCGCTCTCAGGAGGCACCTGGAAGACTGCCATGGATGATTTGAAAACAGGCATGATCTCGTAGTCGAGCGCATTCTCGAGGACGCAGAGCTTATACATCTTCTCCGCTGTCAGAAGTTCGGGGGAGATGATGATGTCCACTCCGGACACACCCTGTTCTGTCGTGCTGATGATGTAATCAGGGTTGGTGATCGATGCGACGGTTCTGATCTCGGGCTTGATCCTTTTAGCCATCATACAGATGAACAGGTTAGAATCGTCGTGCTCCAATGTAGAAATGATCACCTCCGCCTTGTGGGTCTGGATGGCCTGCTCCAAGGTCTTGGGGTTGGTACCGTCCTCGTGAAGGACCGACACATTGAGACGGTTCTTCGCAATATCTGCCAAAGCGGCATCGTCCTCTACAATCAGCACATCGTGCATATCGGAAATGGTCTCGGCAGCAACGTAACCAATGCTACCGGCACCGATGATGATCACTTTCATGGGCGAGGGTACCGAAACATCCCAACGTTAAAATCATTCGCATGGTAATCGACTATATTCCTGGTAACAACATATTACCATACTGAGAAAAGTTCTATTTTGACAGTGAGAGCGCACCATAAGGGTACTTTTGCCAGGTATCCGGAATGATGCCGCGATAAACGGGGCCGATCTCTCTGATATCCCATTTTTTGGCAAAGTCCCTATGATATCTAATTTATATTCAATCGGGATTAAAGAGGGATATGTGGAAGCAAGTTAGCGAGGATTTCTGGGCACAGAACCGCTCATCGAAGGTAGATCAGGTCAACGACACCGTCAGGGACATCATAGAGCAGGTCCGTAAGGATGGTGACAAGGCGCTGATCGAGCTCGCCGAGAAGTTCGATAAGATCAAGCTCAAATCCGTCGCAGTCACAAGGAACGATATTGATGAGGCCTACTCGAAG
>Ga0247611_10009747_pt1 | contig 11462 bp, 13 predicted proteins | sample 177DNAGHGhighgp2_FD_192422 | JGI IMG/M metagenome (GOLD analysis project Ga0247611, IMG submission 192422) | Sheep rumen microbial communities from Palmerston North, Manawatu-Wanganui, New Zealand - 1770 DNA GHGhigh gp2 | ecosystem: Host-associated > Mammals > Digestive system > Stomach > Rumen... | reverse complement strand
TGCAGAATGAAATAAATCACTAAAAAAAGAAGGAATAATTAATACATATGGAGAGTTTTCCACCATGATACATATCTTTCCTTCGAGTAAATTCATTGAAGCGGTATCGGGGCGTTCTGTAGGAATAATAGTAGGAAAAGCACTTTGCTTGTTTTCTAATATTTCTTTTATATAAGTACTGTCAAGTATAGCATCAATATCTATTTGATTTAATTTATCTTCAATGTCTTTTAAAAGATTTTCTTCTATAATATTATCCATGTAAAATATTGCTATTTTTGTTTTAGTTTGTCTTCCAATTGTTTTTTCTTTAATAACTAAATCATTCGTTTTAATTCTTTTTCTAATTAATCCTATATTAGTTTGATAATTCTCAGTAAAAGCATCTTTTGGACCGCTTATAGATTGTTCTGTTAAGGGTTCTGATATACCTCTCGATAAATCTTGTTTTGTCTCTATAGAGAAAGGTTTTTCATCGTTAATAAATACTATAGTAAAACCGGAGTTTATTTTTGTATATAAATCCTTTTTATCCTTTACATCTTTTATTACATTTTCAGGTATTATATTTGATATATTTTTTCTATTTATTTTTTTTAAAGTAATCAGTTTTTCTAGTATAAACTCATTTATATTACTACTATTAGTTAAGGCTACATTATATATTAAAAGTATCTCTTTGTTCTTTACTTTCATTTTTTTAAAAATAATGTCTGGTGAGTTTTTAAAATCTCTTTTTATTATTTTTATAGTTTCATCCATATGAATCACCTTGTTAATAGTGTGGATAAAAATGTTTTTATAATACTGTAAAGTCGTTTATTTATGATGTAAACTTACTATAATTATAGTGCTATTCATGATATAATTATTTAAGGTGAAGTATATGTTAGAAAACTTAAATGATATGCAAATAAAAGCTGTTAAACATAAAGATGGTCCTTTACTTATTCTTGCGGGAGCTGGTTCTGGTAAAACTAAAGTTCTTACTACAAGAATTGCTTATTTAATAGAAAAGGGAATTTCATCTTCGAATATACTAGCTATTACTTTTACTAATAAAGCTGCAAAAGAGATGAAGGAACGTATTGAAAAACTTGTAGGAAAAACTTCTTTATGGGCTTCTACATTTCATTCTTTTGGAGTTAGAATACTTCGTGAAAATTATGAAAAACTTGGTTATAAAAAGAATTTTGTCATTATGGATAGTGATGACAGTTTAACACTTGTTAAAAAAATCTTAAAAGATTTAGGATATGATCCTAAGAGATTTAATCCATATATGATTAGAAATAAGATATCTAGTAATAAAAATGAATTTGTTATGCCTGATGAATATAAAAAGTTCGTCCATGGTGAAGAAGATGATATTGTTTATAAAGTTTATAAAAAATATCAAGAAATACTTTTAAAAAACAACTCTGTTGATTTTGATGATTTATTAATACTTCCGGTACGTTTATTTAAAGAAAATCCCGATGTATTAGATTTTTATCAAGAAAAATTTAAATATATACTTGTAGATGAATATCAAGACACTAATCATGCACAATATCTCATGATTAAAATGCTTGCTGCTAAGTATAGAAATATTGCCTGTGTCGGGGATAATGATCAAAGTATTTATATGTTCCGTGGGGCAAATTATAAAAACATTTTAAACTTTGAAAAAGATTATCCTGATGCTGAAGTAATAATGCTTGAACAAAACTATAGATCTACTAAAACTATACTTGAAGCTGCGAATAGTGTAATTAAGAATAATACATTTCGTAAAGATAAAAACCTTTGGAGTGATAAAGAAGAAGGCGAAAAAATTACTTTTTATAAAGCTTTTGATGAAGTAGATGAAGTGTTTTATATAATACGTAAAATAAAGGAACTCATAAGCAGTGGAGCTTCTTATGATGATATTGCAGTTCTCTATAGAACTAATGCACAATCTCGTGTTTTTGAGAGTGAATTATTAAAACAAAATATTCCTTTTAGGATAGTAGGAAGTTTTTATTTCTATTCTAGAAAAGAAATAAAAGATTTACTTGCATATTTAAGACTTATTCATAATACTGATGATAATGTGAGCTTAGAAAGATGTATAAATACTCCGAAAAGAGGAATAGGGCCTAAAACTATAAGTGAAATAGAAGCTAATGCTAGTTTTTATAATACGAGTATGTTTGATGCTATTACTGATGGCAAAGCTCTTGAATTCAAAAATGTAATACTTAATTTAAAAGAAGAACTTAATTCTTGTTCACTTACAGAGTTTATCGATAAAGTACTTGATGAAAGTGGTATGAGAGCAGCACTTAAAGCTGAAAGAAGTTTAGAAGCAGATATTCGTTTAGAAAACCTTGAAGAATTTAAATCAGTTACTAAAGAGTTTGAAGAAAGAGTTGGAATTGTTTCCTTGGAAGAATTCTTGCTTGAAATAAGTCTAGTATCTGATATCGAAGAATACAAAGATGATCCTAATAGAGTTACTTTAATGACAGTCCATTCTGTAAAAGGGCTTGAATACCCTTATGTTTTTGTAGCAGGGCTTGAAGAAGGCTTGTTTCCTCATAAAAACTGTTATAGCCCTGAAGAAATGGAAGAAGAACGTAGACTTATGTACGTTGCTATAACTCGTGCTATGAAAAAACTTTATTTGACTGCTACTAGAAAGAGAATGATTTATGGTACAGAGAGTCCTTCGGTTTTATCTAGATTTGTTAGAGAAATAGATCCTGATTTGATTGAAGAACCTAACAAAGAAGAAAAACAAGTTGTAAAAAAAGAAAATAAAATGTATTCTACAGATCAAACATATAATTATGGTGATAAAGTAGAACATGAAGTATATGGTATCGGTGTTGTTGTTGAAGTTACTAATACAATAATTACTGTTGCTTTTAATAAAAAAATTGGTATTAAAAAACTTATGAAAAATCATAAGAGTATAAAGAAGGTATAATATGAAAAAAACTTTAGTAGTTATGGCAGCAGGTATGGGTTCTAGATTCGGAGGACTTAAACAAATTGAACCTGTTGGTCCAAGTGGAGAATATATAATAGACTATTCTATATATGATGCCATTAGATGCGGATTTGAGAAAATTATATTTGTCATTAGAGAAGAACATTTAGATATTTTTAAAAAAACTATTGGTAAAAGAATAGATCCTAGTATTGAGGTTTGTTATGCTTTTCAAAAACTTGATGATATTCCTTTAAAATATGATACAAGTATGAGAACTAAACCTCTTGGTACTGGACATGCCATATATGCTGCAAGGAATTATATTGATAGTAATTTTGCAGTAATAAATGCCGATGATTTTTATGGATATAACGCTTTGAAAGAAATGGCTAATTTTCTTGATAGGAGTTTAGTAGATTCTAAAGAGCATTATTGTCTTATTGGTTATAAACTTGTTAATACTGTTACTGAAAATGGTGTTGTTAAACGTGGAATTTGTATTATGAAAGATGAAGGATTGCGTGCTTTACAAGAGTGTAGCATTGAATGGGATAATGGCGTTTTATATAAGACAGTTATCGATAGTGACAATAGAGAAATTGCTAATCAAGATGCTTTAGTATCTATGAATTTATTTGGATTTCCTAAAGAATTTATAAATCATGTAAGTGATGAACTGGTTACATTTTTAGAAGAAAATAAAAACAATCTCAATGAGGTTGAATTTTCATTACCTAGGACAGTTACTAAACAAATAAGAAATGGTAATGCTGTTGTTCATGTTTTAGAAACAAATGAATCTTGGTATGGAGTCACATATAGAGAAGATAAACAAATGGTAGTAGATGCAATTAGAAAAATGATTAATGATGGTATATATAAAGAAAACTTATGGAAAAGTGAGTAAATAACTAGACAAAGTAATATTTTTGTGTTAATATTAATAACGTTAATTAAGCAATCCGCTGAAAGAATGTTCATGATTGTTATGATAAGGAGGAATAGTGATGGATTTAGCTCAAAAAGTATCAGCTAAACAACTAAAAAGTGATATTCCTGAATTCAGAGTTGGAGATACTGTTCGTGTAGATGTAAAAATCATCGAAGGTAAAAAAGAACGTATTCAAGCATTTGAAGGAATAGTCACAGCGCGTAAAGGTTCTGGTTTAAGTGAAACTTTTACAGTTAGAAAAATTTCTTATGGAGTAGGTGTTAACAGAGTTTTCCCTGTACATTCACCAAAAGTAGCAAAAATTACTGTTATTAAAAATGGTAAAGTAAGACGTGCTAAGTTAAACTTCTTAAAGAAACGTGTTAGTGGATACAGAATTAAAGAGAGAGGAAATAAGGCAGGTAACTAAGCCTTATTTTTTTGAAAGATGAAAAAAGATACGACAATAGAATATTTTGTATATGCTTGTATAATAATAACTATTATACTTATTAGAACTTTCATAGTTACTCCTGTTAGAGTAAATGGTGAAAGTATGTATCCTACGTTAAATGATGGGGAAATAATGTTACTTAATAAAATTAATTATCGTTTTCACGATATTAAAAGATTTGATATTGTAGTAGTAAATACTAAAGATGAAAAGATAATTAAAAGAGTTATAGGGCTTCCTGGTGAAACACTAGAATATAAAAATAATGTTTTATATATAGATGGTCAAGAAGTAAAAGAAGACTTTTTAAAAGAAAAAACATCTGATTTTAAACTAAGTGATTTAGGTATTGAAAAGATACCTGCAGATAGTTATTTTGTAATGGGAGATAATAGAGATAATTCTAAAGATAGTAGAATGATTGGTCCTGTTAAAAAAGAACAAATAACTGGAAGAACAAGACTTGTGATTTTACCAATAAAAAATAATGGATATAGAAATTAATCTATATCCTTTTATAATTTGTCTTTGTATTTATCATAGATTTTTAATATATTGTAATATGTGTTATCAGAGATATTGCTTTTTAACATTTGTATGTATTTTAAGGGATCATCAAAAAAAACACTATAGTATTCTTTTATGTGATTATATATTGTTAATTTATCTTTCTCTGATACGTTTATTTTGTTATTCTTTATATAATTATTTACATCTTCCATTGTCATGTTTTTAGCATAGTTAATAATTAAATTTTTATACATAAAATCACCTATAAAATTATATGTAATTTTTATTATAAATTGAACAAAATAATAATATGAAAAAAAAGAAGAAATATAATAAATTAAACAATGTATATGTTAATAATCAAAGAATAAAATTTATTCTTGTTTTTATAGTTGTCTGTTTTTGTATTATAATTTTTAGGATAATATATTTAAATGTTTTCATGTCTGATTATTACAATATAATGCTTAATAAAAACACTTCTAACTATGTATATGGCGAAAGTGTACCAAGAGGTAGAATATTAGATAGAAATGGTAAAGTTATTGTAGATAATATGGCTGTTAAGACAATTTATTATCAAAAAACAGACGATATTACTCTCGATGAAGAAATAGAACTTGCTTATAGAGTTGGTAAAGTATTAAAACTTAACTATGATGAAGTATCTGATCGAAATTTAAGAGAGTTTTATAATGTTATGCATCCTGATATCACTAATAAATTAATTAGTGATTTAGAGTATGAAAAACTAAAAAATAGAAAACTCACTGAAGATCAAATATATGAATTTAAAATATCCAGGATTGATAAAAAATCTATTAAAAATATGAATAAATATGAAAAGAGAGCTGCTTATATTTATTATCTTATGAATAAAGGATATTCATATCAAGAAAAGGTTATTAAAGAAAAAAATATTTCTAACAAAGAATATATCTATTTTTCTAATAATGCTTTTAAGGGATTTAATACTAAATTAGAATGGGAAAGAACTTATCCTTATGGAGACACATTAAGGACTATTTTAGGAAGTGTTTCAAGTTCTAAAAGCGGTATTCCTAAAGAAGATGTGGATTATTATTTAAAAAAAGGATACAGTTTAAACGATAGAGTGGGTACTAGTGGTTTAGAAAAATATTATGAGGATCTTTTAAGAGGAGAAAAAGCTAAATATAAACTAGACAATAATAAATTAGTTTTGATAGATTCAGGTAAAAAAGGCAATGATATAATGCTTTCTATTGATATAGATCTACAAGTTAAAATAGATAAAATGTTAGAGAATGAGATTATTAATTCTAAGAGGGAAGCTAATACTGAATACTTTAATAAGAGTTATGTAATAATTCAAAATCCTAATACTGGAGAAATTTTATCAATGTCGGGAAAACAAATATTTAATAATAATGGTTTATATAAATCATATGATATTAGTGAAGGTGCTTTTTTATCTACTATTACTCCGGGTAGTGTAGTAAAAGGTGCCAGTATAATGGTTGGATATAATACGGGTAAACTCAAGATAGGAGACTATAAACAAGATTCGTGTATATATTTATATAATCTTCCTGAAAAGTGTTCTTGGAAAACACTTGGATACATTAATGATATAGATGCTCTTGCATATTCTTCAAATGTATATCAGTATAAAATAGCTATGGATGTCGGAGGTTTTGACTATTATCCTGGTAAAAAATTAAAAATAAATAAAAAAGCATTTGATACGTATAGAAATATGTTTTATAGATTTGGACTCGGAGTTAAAACAGGATTAGATTATCCAAAAGAAGAAGATGGTTATAAAAGTGATAATCGCTCTGGTGATTTATTAATTAATTTTGCTATAGGACAATATGATACTTATACGCCACTTCAATTATCTCAGTATGTATCCACTATTGCTAATGGTGGTAAAAGATATAAGACTCATTTCTTAAAAGCTGTACTTAGCGGTAACAAGACCCTTTATGAGATTGAACCTAATGTTTTAAATACTTTAGATGTAAAGAAAAAGTATGTAGATAGAGTAAGACTTGGTTTTAAAAATGTTATAACTCGTGGTACAGGTATGGGTTATATGGATAGTGCTCCTGATCCTTCTGGGAAAACTGGTACAAGTGAATCATTTTTAGATATAGATGAAGATGGTATTATAGATATTCCCACTATTAGTAACAATTTCGTAGGTTATGCTCCATCTTCTAAACCAATTATGTCTATTGCAGCAGCGTTTCCTGATATACAAAATCCTAAAGGTGGAAAATATAAAAGCAATGTAAATCAAGTGATTGTATCAAAAACAACAAGTATTTTTTTTGATTTGTATGATAAAAATGGAAAAAGAAGGTAAAATGCTAAAAAACCTTTTGCATTTTGGGAAAAGTTTGGTATAATACTTATGGAAATGAGGAGGGATTATCATGGCAAAGGTAGGAAATAGACAATACAAGACTTTCACTTGTACTGAATGTAAAGCATACAGTTATCGTATGGATAAAAACGTAAAAAATACTCCAGAACGTTTAGAACTAAATAAATATTGTCCTAAATGTAAAAAACACACTAACTTTAAAGAAGAAAAATAATAGGAAGTGATTTTGATGATTAATGTAAATGATTTTAAAACAGGAATGACTATTAAAATGGAAGGTAATATTTACACAGTACTTGAATTTCAACATGTAAAACCAGGAAAAGGTGCTGCGTTTGTAAGAACTAAGTTGAAAAATCTAAGAACAGGTTCTACAATTGAATATACTTTTAATTCTGGTGTTAAAGTTGAAACTGCTAGAATTGAAAGAAAACCTATGCAATATTTATACAATACAGGTGATGAATATACTTTTATGAATATGCAAGATTATTCTCAAGTTGAACTTAATAAAAAAGTTATTGGGGATGACGTTAAATTCTTAAAAGAAAATCAAGATTTAGATATAACTTTCTACGAAGGAGAAGTTCTAGGACTTTCACTTCCAGATAAGATTGAACTTGAAATTATTCATACAGAACCTGCAGTAAAAGGAAATACATCTCAAAGTGCTACAAAAGATGCTACTTTAGAAACAGGTTATGAAATAAGAGTTCCTTTATTTATAAATGAAGGAGAAAAAATCATTGTTTCTACAAAAGATGGAAAGTATGTATCAAGAGCATAAGCTCTTTTTTTAAGGAAGCAGAAAGAAGGTAAACTATGGGCGATATAATTTCGTTTTATATAAAAGGAAGAAAAGAAGGCTATTTTGATGTTAGACTAGAATCTGTTTTAAATGAAGACAAATCTACTAGAGAAGTATTTTTAAAAGGATACCAACTAGGAAGAGCAATTAGAAGAAACGAAGAGTTAAGAGAACTTGAGTCTGAAACAGTACTTTATAATCAAAAACGTCATGCTTATATAATAGCAATGGGTTTTAAAGCTTCTAACGAAGGTTATCCAGTTGAACCTTCATCTTTAAGAGGTGAAGATAAAGATGCTTTTGATTTAGGATATAGCACTGGTAAATTATGCAATGATATGGAACGTGCAGGAATGACAGAACTTAACAATTATCAAAAACAAATGAGATTAATTAGGAATGAATAATTCCTAATTTTTTTGTATATTTAAATATTCTTATCATATACTTTACAAGGAGGAAAATGTATATGGTGAATAAACAAGGATTATGGTTTTTAACGTTGTTTAGTTTGATTTTGGTTCTGAGTGTATATTATATAACGATGCCAAATGAAGTGTTTAAAAGTGAAGAAATACAAGAAGAAAGAGAAACTCAAAAAGATAACAATAGTACTTCAGAAGTAAATAGTCAAAATGTTAGTTATATTGAAACATTAAAAATAGAACTAGATAGTGAAAGGGCAGAAATTCTTAATACACTGCAAGCTGTTTTAAATGATAAGGATAAGACAAGTGAAGAAAAAAATAAGGCTTATGAAGAAATGAAAGAAATAAATAATAATAAATCTATTGAAGAAACTATAAATAAAAAAATAAAGGATGAATATTCATTGAACTCATACACCAAAGTAGATGGGGACAAAGTAGAAATAGTTATCGAAGGAGAAGATCACGATGTGAAGTTAGCTAATAAAATAATGAAAACGGTACAATCTCAATTTGATAAACCTATGAGTATATCAGTAAAGTTTTCCTAATGTGGATAAATTCCTACACACTCTAAGATTTTATTCATAAAATAATATGAATAGTATAAAACCACCCAGCTTAGAAAGTGAGGGAATTATCGTAAAATGATACTTACAAAAAGAGAAAGAGAAGTGTTTGAACTTTTAGTTAAAAACAAAACTACTAAGGAAATTGCTGATTATTTAGAAATAAGTGAAAAAACTGTTAGAAATCATATATCTAATGTTATGCAAAAATTAGGAGTTAAAGGTAGGGCTTCTGCAGTAGTAGAACTTTTAAAATTAAAAGAAATAACACTTTAAGACATGTTATAAAAAAACATGTCTTTTCATATTATTAAATGAGGGATATTATGTTAAAAAGGAAAGCTTTTAATAGAATATTTTTGACTACTATAGTTTTTTTTGTTGTGTTTTCCTTTTATAATTTAAAAATGATTCCTTCTTTTGAAACTATTGATATAGAGCACGATAATAATAAAGAAAATATTTATACTTTAAATAATGATAACTATATATCTAAAACTGAAGTATATGTCAGTAAAACTCTAGATCTAAAAGATAGAATAAAGGAAAAACTTGAAATAATGACTAGTGAAAATAATAAAAACTCTTTACTTCCTAGTTATTTTAATCCAATTCTTCCAGCAAATACTAAAGTTTATGATGTTATAGTGGAAGATTCTTTAGTTAAAGTGTTTTTTTCAAAAGAACTCAATGATATAACAGAAGAGCAATCTGAGAAAATGATAGAGGCTATTACTTATACAATTGTTGATGATGATATTTTAGGAATAGAAATATATGTTGATGGAAAACTATTAAAATATGTTCCGCATACTAAAAAAGAATTGCCTACAGTTTTAACTAAAGATTTTGGAATAAATAAAGTTTATGATTTGAATGGTACAAATGATATAGTTAAAGTTTTTATGAATTATTATGCAGATTGTGGAGATGGTTATTGTCTTATTCCTGTGACGAAATATCTAAATGATGATAGAGAAAAACTTGAAATTGTATTTAACGATCTTAACTCTTTTTCTAATAGTGGTTTTATTTCATTAATTGATGATGTAAAACTAGTAAGTTATGAAATAGGGAATACTAATATCAAAATTAATATTAATAAAGATATTGATGAAAATGAATTAGAGTTATTAACTACCTGTATATTTGATAATTATAATGTTTCAGAGGTTAATATAATGGTTAATAATACAAAAAAATTGGTAAAAACTATTGAAAAATGAAAAAAGTTATTGTATAATTAAAGGGCGTTGCGGGAATATTTATTTGTTCTGGTAGCTCAGCTGGATAGAGCAACGGCCTTCTAAGCCGTGGGTCAGGGGTTCAAATCCCTTCCAGAACGCCATAATCGGGAAGTGGCTCAACTTGGTAGAGCACTTGGTTTGGGACCAAGGGGTTGCAGGTTCAAATCCTGTCTTCCCGACCATTTTTTATAAAAAAATATCGAGACTTTTATAGTTTCGATTTTTTTTATTGCAAACCCCTTAGTCCTTTTAACCCTTGACCCACGTGATTATTATCTTTTTATGAAACTTCAATTTCATCATAAAGAAGATTTATCCATTTTTCATTAATTTTGAAGGCTGTTCCTCTATCATGCGTTTGTCCAAACCTTTTACCACTTTTGTAGATACCAATCATAAAAGTAATATTTATTTTTCCTTTTTCTATTAGTTGGATGAATGTCTCAAAACTTTTAAATTTATAAAATTTAATTTTGAAATACCTAAAGTATTCGGTTTTATATTGTTTTAAACTTTCGGCTTTTATAATAGCAAGATATTTTAGTTTTAAATCAAGTCTTTTTTTTAGCATTTCAAAAGACCAAGAGATGTGTAGATCTAAATTTTTCGAATTTTTATTTTGTGCAATTAAATATATTTTTTCTTTAGATCTATCAACATAAAGTTTTATTTTTTTATTATACCCAATACTAGTGAAATCTTGGGCATTTACGCTATAATTAAAAACTTTATATTGTGGAAAATCTTTATCTGGATACCCCAATGTGTTTAATATATCTTTTATAGGAAATAAGAAATCTCCGTCTGGTGTCGCGTGAAACAAGTGAATTTTTCCCCATGAATTAGTTCGTGATGTTTTTATTTCAATATTATTATAATCTGGTATTGGAAAATTTTCTTCTCTTTTTCCTAACATTGTTTCAAATGTGTAACCAATTCCACCATTTCCTATACGTTTTGTTTTTATCCAATTTAGTTTTTTAATTTCTTTAAATTTTGTATATAATGATTCAATATTTTCTGTCATTTTAACCTCCTATAATATATATAGACAAAAAAACTAATTATTCCTTAAAAGAATTGAAAATTTTTAATTTTTAATATAAAATTCTATTATGGGAGTGTGATCGTATGGCGGGCTGTCCTAGTTGTAAATATTTGAAGCCTGAATCAAAACAA
>Ga0247611_10009746_pt1 | contig 11463 bp, 9 predicted proteins | sample 177DNAGHGhighgp2_FD_192422 | JGI IMG/M metagenome (GOLD analysis project Ga0247611, IMG submission 192422) | Sheep rumen microbial communities from Palmerston North, Manawatu-Wanganui, New Zealand - 1770 DNA GHGhigh gp2 | ecosystem: Host-associated > Mammals > Digestive system > Stomach > Rumen ... | reverse complement strand
CACATCGAAGTTGTGCTCGATGATGATGACAGTGTTCCCGCGGTCAACCAACTGCTGAAGCACATTCATCAGAATGCGGATATCTTCGAAGTGCAGTCCTGTGGTTGGCTCATCAAGGATATAGAGTGTTTTACCCGTATCTTTCTTACTCAGTTCCGTGGCGAGTTTCACGCGTTGACTCTCACCGCCGGAGAGGGTGGTGGACGGCTGTCCCAGTTTGATGTAACCCAGTCCTACATCCTGAATGGTCTTGATCTTCCTGAGTATATCTGGCACATTCTCAAAGAATTCCACTGCCTGGTTAATGGTCATGTCAAGTACATCGGCAATGGATTTACCCTTGTATCTCACCTCTAAGGTCTCGCGGTTATAACGCTTGCCGTGACATACCTCACAAGGTACATATACATCTGGCAGGAAGTTCATCTCGATGGTCTTGTAACCATTACCGCCACATGTCTCACAGCGTCCACCTTTCACATTGAACGAGAACCGTCCGGGTTTGTAGCCGCGGATTTTTGCCTCGGGCAGATTCACAAAGAGAGAACGTATGTCGCTGAACACTCCCGTATAGGTAGCAGGATTGGAGCGAGGAGTCCGTCCGATAGGAGTCTGATCCACATTCACCACCTTATCGATATACTCCAGTCCTTCAATACTGTCGTACTTCATGGGTTTCTTCAGGGAGCGGTAGAAATGCTGACTGAGAATAGGCTGTAGCGTTTCGTTGATCAGGGTGGATTTTCCTGATCCGCTGACACCGGTCACCACGATGAGCGTTCCCAACGGGAACGACACATCGACATGCTTGAGGTTATTACCTGCTGCCCCATGAAGGGTGATGGTTTTTCCGTTACCTTTCCTGCGCTGGTCGGGTAAGGCAATCTCCTTCTGTCCGTTCAGGTATTGTGCCGTGAGCGTATTCGTCTTCATCATCTCTGCGGGAGTTCCTTGGAATACCACCTCACCACCTTTACGGCCAGCCTTAGGACCGATGTCCACGATATAGTCGGCGCTTCGCATCATATCCTTGTCGTGTTCCACCACGATCACCGTATTACCGATATCGCGCAGCTCCTTCAAGGAGGCAATTAGTCGTTCGTTGTCGCGCTGGTGCAGACCGATGCTCGGCTCATCGAGGATATAGAGCACGTTGACCAGCTGACTGCCGATCTGGGTAGCGAGACGGATGCGCTGACTCTCACCACCTGAGAGAGAAGCCGACTGGCGGTCGAGCGACAGGTAATCGAGTCCTACCTCCAACATGAAATCCAGTCGGGTACGAATCTCCTTGAGTATCTCCTCGGCAATCTTCTGCTGTTGAGGCTCCATGTGATCCTCCACCTTTGAGAGCCACTCCTTCAGTTCACTGATATCCATCTGCGCCAGTTCAGAGATGTTCTTATCCCAGATGCGGTAGGAGAGGGATTCGCGGTTCAGGCGCTGACCTTGACACTCTGGACACACTGCCGTAGCCAGGAACTGGTCAGCCCATTTCTGTCCGCTGGCACTGTCATCGTTCTCCATGATGCTGCGCAGGTATTTGATCACGCCGTTGAACGCCACGAAGAAATCGCTCGATGTATGCACCAGATCCTTACTGATGCGCACATCGGTCAGCGATCCGTAGAGCACCTCTTGCAAGGCCTCGTCAGGCAGTTCCTTCACAGGCGTTTTCAAGTCGCATTCATAGTTGTGCAGGATTGCGTCGATCTGCCAGAAGATCAGCTGATTCTTGTATTTCCCCAATGGAGCGATGGCTCCTTCATAAATAGAGAGCTTACGGTCGGGAATCACCTTGTCTATGTCAATTTCATTGATATAGCCCAGTCCTTTGCAATGTGGACACGCCCCTTCGGGAGAGTTGAACGAGAACTTGTTCGGGGCGGGGTCGCCATAGGAGATGCCCGTGGTAGGACACATCAATCGTTTGGAGTAATACTTCACTTCGCCCGTTCCATCGTTCTGCGAAGCATTCGTCATGTCCATCACCATGATAATCCCTTCGCCCTGTTTCATAGCCAGGGAAACCGATTTCTTCAGTCGTTCTGTCCTGGAATCCTCGTCGGAAGAGTAGGGGGGCAGACTCATCTTGTCGATAACAACTTCGATATTGTGGTTCTTGTAACGGTCAACCTTCATGCCCCGCGTAATTTCCGTAATCACTCCGTCGATGCGGATATGCAGGTAGCCTTTCCGGCGCATGCTCTCGAAGAGTTCGCGGTAGTGACCTTTCCTGTTGCGTACCAGTGGCGCCAGAAGGTAGATCTTCTTTTCGGCATAATCCTCTCTGATCATGCTGAGCACCTTCTCTTCGGTATATTTCACCATCTTCTCACCCGTAGCATAGCTATAGGCCGTGCCGGCACGGGCAAAGAGCAGACGGAGGAAATCGTACACTTCGGTGGTCGTTCCTACCGTGGAGCGTGGATTCTTATTGGTGGTCTTCTGTTCGATGCTGATCACAGGACTCAGTCCGGTTATCTTATCCACATCGGGTCGTTCCATTCCTCCCAGGAAGTTACGGGCATAGGCCGAGAAGGTCTCGATGTACCGCCGCTGTCCTTCGGCAAAGATCGTGTCGAAAGCCAATGACGACTTCCCCGATCCGCTCAGACCGGTGATTACCGTCAGACTGTTTCGGGGAATCTCCACATCCACATTCTTCAGGTTATGCACCCGGGCACCCCAGACATTGATTCTTTCGTCTTCTCTGTTCATCGTCATGGAAAAGCACGGGATTAGTAGTTGGCGTTACCTGCCCTGTCAATATAGCCGCGAAGCAGGTTCACGTCGCGCCTGATGTTGTATTCAATACCGTCGGCACCCTTGGCCTTGACCAGTACGAAATACACCCCATCCTTCATGGGCTTACCGTTGAAGGTGCCATCCCATTCACCGGCAGGATCGGTCCATTCATACAACTTCTGTCCCCAGCGGTTGAAGATATAGGCATGGAACTCAACCAGCGATTGATAAGATTTAGCCTTATAGGTGTCGTTGTGACCGTCGTTGTTGGGCGAGAAGGCGTTGGGCATCTCCAACTTACTCTCGCTGACCGTTACCTTAATAGGTGTCTTGGTCATCCAGTATTCCTGTGTGCAGAACACGGTATCCGTTCCCTGCACGAAGGTGGCGTAGAGCACTATCTCGTGTGTTCCTGCCTTCAGGAAAGTATAGGAAGTATCCTCTTCATATCTCACCAGATAGGGCTCTTCTTCCCCTTCCAGCTTGAATCGCCACTCGTAATACGTAGAGTAGCCTCCAGTATTCTCAGCATTGGCTTTGAACTCAACCGTAAGAGGGGCAGGACCCGAGAAGAGTGTGCCGCTTTCCTCTGCACCATTGTCTTTTATCACGGTGGCAGTAGGATCAATGGTTGGCATTGTCTGCGCCGACATTCCTAAGGTCATGCAAAGGGCGGCGGAGAGTGTGAATATTTGTTTTATTTTCATTTTTTCTCGGTTTATCGTGCAAAAATACGCAATAAAGTTGATTTAGCCATTCTTTTTTTGTATTTTTGCACAGGATTTTTAAATATAAAGAGATTATGCGACATTTTTTAAGATATGCTTTATTGCTTTTCCTGCTTCTGGGCGGGATGGAAGCCAGTGCTCAACAAGGCAAGACCTGGAAGGAGATGCACAAGGTAAAGAAGAAGGAAACCATCTACGGAATCGCCAAGGAATACGGCTTGACAGAGGAGGAACTGCGTAAGGCCAATCCAGAGATGCTTGATCCTAACTATAAACTCCGCAAGGGCGATTATATCTTCATTCCTTATCCTGCAGCCAAGCCTGCTGAGACTGTCCCTGTCAAGCAGGAAGACACCTCTGACATCAAGACACGGGCTATCCGTGTGGGTATCATGCTGCCCTTGCATGATGTAGATGGTGACGGTCGTCGCATGGTGGAGTTCTACCGCGGTATTCTCATGGCGTGTAACGACTTGAAGAAAGAGGGTATCTCTACCGATATCCGTGCCTGGAACGTGAACATCGATGCGGATATCCGTCAGACACTCCTGGAGAAAGGTGCCGAGCAGTGTGACATCATCTTCGGTCCGCTTTACACCAAGCAGATGGATTATATCTCACAGTTCGTGAAGACCTACGGCATCAAGCTGGTTATTCCGTTCTCCATTAACGGTAACCACGTGGCAAGTAATGAGAATATCTATCAGGTGTATCAGACTGCTGAGGAACTCAACCAGTCGGCTGTAGAAGCTTTCATGGATCGCTTCGGCGATCATAACGTCGTGTTGGTAGATTGCAACGACCCCAACAGTAACAAGGGCATTTTCACATCGGCAGTGCGAAAGCGCCTTGAAGAGAAGAAGCTCACTTATCATGTAACGAACCTCTCGAATTCCGATGACACCTTTGCACGTGCTTTCACCACTGATAAACCGAACGTGGTGATTCTCAATACAGGTCGTTCCACCGAACTGACTACTGCCTTGGGTAAGTTGGATGCGCTGACCAATGCCAATAAGAAAATCTCCGTATCGTTGTTCGGCTATAACGACTGGCTGTTGTACGAGAAGTATAACCTGGAGAGATTCTACAAGTACGACACTTACATCCCTACCTATTATTATTATAATGCTTCGACAGCAAGAACGCTGGATTTGGAGAATGCCTACCGCAAATGGTTTGGTGCGAGCATGATGAATGCTCTCCCGCGTTTTGCTCTCACCGGTTACGACCAGGCCACCTTCTTCCTGCGTGGCATGCATACCGTAGGTAAGGGCTTCTCTGGCAATATGCCTAACAAATATGCCGTGCAAACGCAGTATAAGTTCGAGAAGGTGGGGAAGAACGGCGGCTCCAAGAACCGTCAGTTCATGCTTGTTCACTACAACAAGAACAAGTCAATCTCCTCTATCACCTTTTAAGTCATGAAGATGCGGAATCGTTCAATCCTTTGCATCATCAGTCTGCTCATGCTGTTCCACCTGTCGTCGTTGGCGCAGGTAGGCGAACACAGGAACGATCTGGCTATAGGTGTCAACGGTGGCTATATGCTCAGTAATGTAGGTTTCGTACCGAAGGTGAACCAGACCTTCCATGGAGGCTACACGGGCGGTCTGTCGTTACGCTATGTCTGCGAGAAGTACTTCAACAGTATCTGCTCCATCTATGCGGAACTGAACTATGCGCAGATGGGATGGAAGGAGGATATTCTCGACAGAGAGGATCAACCCGTGATTAACGAAGAGACGCAACAGGCAGAATCCTTTAGTCGTACGCTGAACTATGTCCAGCTGCCTATCTTTGCCCGTCTGGGTTGGGGTAGGGAGCAGAAGGGCGTGCAGTTCTTCTTCCAGGCCGGTCCGCAGCTGGGTTATTACCTGAGTGACAAGGTGACGAAAAACTTCGAACTTGACAAGCGTAACAGCTGGAAGCGTGCGAACGACGAGGTGCATCAGGACACGATGGCTGTGGAGAACAAACTCGACTACGGTATTGCTGCGGGCATCGGTATGGAATACTCGTTCCCGAAACTTGGTCATTTCATGCTCGAAGCACGTTACTACTACGGACTTGGGAATATCTACAAAGACACCAAGCGCGATTATTTCGGTAAGTCGAACAACAGTAGCATCATCGTGAAACTCACCTACCTCTTCGATCTCAAGAAAACAAAACAATAACTTAAATAATTACAACTATGTTTGAAGGTCAACCTAAAGGTCTTTATGCGTTGGCATTGGCCAACACTGGCGAACGTTTTGGTTATTATACCATGCTGGCCGTTTTCGCCTTGTTCCTGAGAGCTAACTATGGATTGTCGCCCGCTCTGGCTGGTACTATCTACAGTGCTTTCCTCATGTTAGTGTATTTCTTCCCCCTCATTGGTGGTATCATGGCCGATAAGTTCGGCTTTGGTCGAATGGTGACTACAGGTATCATCATCATGTTCTGCGGTTATCTGCTCCTATCGGTACCCCTGGGTGGTGACAAGGTTGCTCTTGTTGTGATGCTGGCAGCTTTGTTGCTCATCGGCTTTGGTACCGGTCTGTTCAAGGGTAATCTCCAGGTGATGGTGGGCGATCTCTACAACGATTCGCAGTTCGCTGGAAAACGAGATGCCGGCTTCTCCATCTTCTACATGGCCATCAATATCGGTGCCTTGTTTGCACCTACTGCTGCCATCAAGATCAAGGAGTATGCCGAGAACGTATTGGGTTATTCATCGAACGATGCCTACCATTTCTCATTTGCTGTAGCCTGTGCATCGCTGATTCTCTCGATAGCCATCTATTACATCTTCCGTTCAACCTTCCGTCATACAGAGGGCGGAACCAAGAAGGCTGCTGCTGTAGATGCTGCGCCTGTTGAAGAGCTGTCAAAGGAAGAAACCAAGCAGCGAATCGTGGCCCTGTGCCTGGTGTTCGCCGTGGTCATCTTCTTCTGGATGGCCTTCCACCAGAACGGTCTGTCGCTTACGTACTTTGCCGATGAGTTTACGGCACAGTCGGCCGACGGCTTGCAAGCCATGTGCTTCAACGTGTGGAACCTGGTGGCAGTCATCTTCATCGTTTACGCACTGTTCTCCCTGTTCCAGTCGAAGACATCCAAGGCTAAGATCATCTCAGCCCTCGTGATTGTAGTAGCTATTGCCTTCCTGTGCTTGCAGTATAATCCCGATGGTTCCATCTCAGTGTCTGCTCCTATCTTCCAGCAGTTCAACCCCTTCTATGTAGTAGCCCTCACCCCTGTGTCGATGGCCATCTTCAGTTCGCTGGCAGCGAAAGGAAAAGAACCTTCTGCACCCCGTAAGATTGCTTATGGTATGGTGGTTGCTGCCATTGCTTACGCCCTGATGGCATTTGCTTCCTATGGTCTTCCCCTTCCTCAGACGGAGATGGGAACCGATGGTAATCCTGTGGCAGTGCATGTGGCCGACGTTACGCCCAACCTGCTCATCATGGTTTATCTGGTACTTACCTTTGGTGAGCTGTTGCTTTCACCGATGGGTATCTCATTCGTATCGAAGGTTGCTCCTCCCAAGTACAAGGGTATGATGATGGGTGGCTGGTTCGTGGCAACGGCTATCGGTAACCAGCTCGTCGTCGTTGGCGGTCTGCTGTGGGGCGCTGTACCTCTCTGGGTATGCTGGAGCGTCTTCCTCGGCGTTTGTCTTGTAGCCGCCATCTTCATGTTCGCCATGATGAAACGTTTGGAAAAAGTGGCGTAACAATCGCAGAACGATTGTTAATTGAAAATTGACAATTAACATTGGGGATTCTTCCGTTCATACCATTTCTGGTGCTGATTCTACTCATCACGTGTTGCGTTACCGTTTTCGGTAACGCAACATTGGATGGTGCCAGTCAGGTATCCCTGTTGATCGCCTCCGCCGTGAGTGTATTGGTGGGCTATCTCTCGAAGCAGCTCGACTGGGAGAAGCTGGAAGAGGAAATTAGTGCGAAGATTTCCAGTTGTGCGCCTGCCATCATTATCTTATTATTGATTGGTGCCATCGGTGGTACATGGATGGTGTCGGGCATTGTGCCCACCATGATCTACTATGGCATGCAGATTATTCAGCCGGAGTGGTTCCTGGTAAGCAGCAGTCTGCTATGCGCCTTGGTCAGCATGATGATCGGCTCCTCGTGGACTACCGTTGCCACCATCGGTGTGGCATTGATGGGTATTGGTAAGGCGCATGGTTTTGCCGATGGTTGGATTGCTGGTTCCATTATTACGGGTGCCTATTTCGGTGATAAGCTGTCACCACTGTCCGATACCACCGTGTTGGCTTCCAGCGTTTCGGGCACACCGCTGTTCACCCATATTCGCTACATGCTCTATACCACCGTTCCCACGTTCTGTGTCTCCATACTCGTTTTCTTCGTGGCCGGACTCACTATGGACGTGTCAGGGGGTGGTAATGTGATGGAGTTCATGGATGGCATACAACGCACGTTCGTCATTTCTCCTTGGCTGCTGCTGGTACCTGTTCTTACCGGTGTGATGATTGCCCGTCGATGGCCCTCCATGGTGGTCTTGTTCGTGGCTATCCTGCTGGCTGCCGTGGTAGCCGTACTGTTCCAACCAGGCTTGGTGCATCAGGTGAACACCGATGCCAACGAAGGGTTCATCTCTGCCTATAGGGGTGTCATGCAGGCTTGTTATGGCGACAACCAGATAGAAACAGGAGTGCCGATGCTCAACGAGCTCGTCCATACCAGTGGCATGGCTGGTATGATGCCAACCATCTGGCTGATCATCTGTGCCCAGACATTCGGTGGTGCAGTGACAGCCACTGGTCAGCTCAAAGACCTCATGCGTCATGTGCTGCGTTTTGTGAAGGGTACAGCCTCACTGGTGTCGTCCACCATCTGTACCTGCTTGTTCTGTAACATTGCCATGGCCGATCAATACCTGTCTATCATGCTCTCCAGTTCCATCTTCAAAGATACCTATCAGGAGCAGGGATATGAATCACGACTGCTCAGTCGTACCTGCGAAGATGGTGCTACGGTCACCTCCGTACTCGTTCCTTGGAACACCTGCGGACTCACGCAGAGCACCGTCTTGGGTGTTTCCACCCTTACTTACCTCCCGTACTGTTTCTTCAATATCCTCTCACCTTTCACCAGCATTATCGTAGCAGCGATAGGGTGGAAGATCAAGCGGCTCACAAAGAATACGAGCCATGTCGTTCAATGAGAGGCATTGGTTACGACTGATGGTGGTGCGCTCATTGTGATGTTCCCAAGGTGCCAGAATGAGCAATTGCCCCCGGGCACAGGCATCCATGCGCTTACCGTTGGGTTTAGCCAAATCAGTAAAGCCATTCTCCTGCAAATAGATGAGAGGATAGCCTCGTTCAAAGGCTGCACGCATGACTGCTTTCTCACCACGTGAGATGGAAGGGGATACAAGAACAGCTCCCTGTGCCGCTGCGTTTAAACACTTAACCATCTTTTCCTGTATTTCATTCTCAGTAAGACGGCGCGAGCATTGTACTTGCAGTCGGAAGGGGCGTTGCAGTAGGAAAAGGTTTCCAATCGCAGAGAATGATTGTCCGTTCACCACAATTCCTCGTCGTACACGGAAGAGGTCGGGATGTTCACGTTTCAAAATCAGGCGCCGCGGGTTGTCGGCGAGGTAGTGGAGCCAGTTGTCAAGCTGTCCTTCACGTAGCAACAAACGGTCGTTATAGCCACGGGCAAAGAGCAAGCCATGGCGGCGGTCATCCTTGGGCCTTGGCTCTCCCCGTCCCGTCTGTTGCGACAGTGTCGCAACACACTCAGTCTCCCCAAGTATAATTCTTCGGTAGGCTTTGTTGCAGCCTGTCTTAAAGCCTTTGATTACCTGCCCCAAGTGTTGTTCCATCCTTTCCTTTACAAAAAGGATACCATGCAGGTGGTCGGGCATCATTTGTAGTGCTATCACTTCGATGGCAGGGTAGATGTCGTGAGTTGCCATCCAGCTTTCTACGACAGCTTCTCCTAACTCTGAGAGCACAATATGCGGAGCTTCCTCACCTGTCACAGCATCGCTGCGCCCAACAACTCTCCCAAAGAGCGGGCGTCGTCCTTCGGTAACCATCGTAATCATGTAAATCTGACGGCTCTGATAATCATGGCCTACGCAACGACGGTTCATGGAAGGTATCTTCTTACCGGCGAAGGCTTTCTGTTTTTCATAGGTTTCCTTGTCCATACTGCAAAGGTAATCATATTTTTCTTTCCACACAACATTGTATTCTGATAATTGCAGACAAATGTCAGTTTGTTTTTCTCATCACTTTTCTTCCCGTATATTTGTTCCATTTCAATTTAATCACTATATTTGCAACACTGCAAAACGGCTCATTCCAGAACGATGATTACTTTTTATGAATAATTTTATGGATTTTGGTTAGCATTTTGTAACCCTTTCCCGTCAGTAATAGTGTATGGACAAAAGTCTAATAGAACAACTGTTCCGACAGCACTACGCTCAGATGCTCAGTATTGCCCGGTGTCTTCTCTACGATGAAGAGGAGTCGCGCGATGTCGTCAGTGAGGTATTTGCCTCACTTCTCAAGCCGAAAATGCAGACACCCAGCAATATCGAGGGCTATCTGATGACCAGTGTTCGTTATCGTTGTCTTGACCTGCTGGAGCACAAGGATGTTCATGCGCGTTTTGAACAGGCATACACGCTTACATTTGATGACAAGACAACTCCTGAAGAGGACGATGACCTGCTGGATGGTTTGATGTCATTCATGAAGCGTGAACTGAAGCCACAGACACTACAGGTGTTTAAGATGCGGCATATCGATGGTTTAAAATACCAAGAAATAGCCGACCGCATGGGGATCAGTCGTGTGATGGTCTATAAGCATCTGGCACAGGCAACGGAACAATTGAAAGGGTACATTTCAAGACAGAATAAGCTATGGAGATGAATGAGAAAACCAAGAAGTTCCTGGATGCGCAGGAGCATCCTGAACAGTTTACAGAAGAGGAACTATTCCAGATGCAGGACGACCCTGAAATCCGTGCTCTGATGGAGGCTGCGGCACAGGGTAAACGTGCACTGATGAAACAGAAGAGCGAAGAGAGCCAAGAAGCTATTGATGCAGCCTTGCAGGACTTTGATGCCAAGCACTTTACTAAAGGTGCAGGGCACTCTCTTCATTCTTTACTTCAGAAAGTGGCAGCCGCTTTCATAGGCTTGTTATTCATTTCCGGAATGGCCATTGCAGCCGTACATTTAGTACGAATCCATGGAAATAAGTCAGCCATGGTCGAACCAAAATCCCCCCATGTTGAATCACAAATCTCTGAGAGGCATAAACAGCCTTCAGATACAATCGTTTCCATTTCTCCTGTTGTTTTCGACAATCTGCCATTAGACAGTATTCTATCCCAAATAGCCAAGCATTACAGCTACAATGTTTCTTTCTGCTCTGATAAGTCCAAATCCCTACGCCTGTTCTTTACATGGAATATGCAAGACTCCATTCAGACTGTTGTGGAAAAGCTGAATCTGTTTGAACAAATCCATATCACGCTCAATGAGCAAACAATAATTGTTGAGTAGCTATGAAAAAAGTCCTGACCATTCTGCTACTCTGTCTATCAGTACTTCAGGTATCGGGCCAAAAGATAAGTCGCACTTATCAGAATCAGTCATTATCTGAGGTACTGAAAGATCTCAATGCAGCATCTCCTCGCTACGAAGTGAGTTTCATCTACAACGAACTTGAAGATTTCCGAGTAACCACAACGATTCATCACAGTACCATACCCGATGCAGTACGACAAGTTGTTGGTTTCTACCCCATGCGCATTATCGAAACAGACAGTGTGATTGTCGTAGAATGTACCCATAAGACGGAATACCATCTGACGGGTAATATTATTGACGAAAAGAATCACCCTGTTGCTTATGCCAATATTGCCGTTCTCAATCCTACAGACAGCACCCTTCTTTGTGGGGGAATCTCCAATGA
>Ga0247611_10009745_pt1 | contig 11463 bp, 6 predicted proteins | sample 177DNAGHGhighgp2_FD_192422 | JGI IMG/M metagenome (GOLD analysis project Ga0247611, IMG submission 192422) | Sheep rumen microbial communities from Palmerston North, Manawatu-Wanganui, New Zealand - 1770 DNA GHGhigh gp2 | ecosystem: Host-associated > Mammals > Digestive system > Stomach > Rumen ... | reverse complement strand
TCTGATGCATTCCACCAGTCTGCTTTGTCGCCTCCGCTATGGCTGGAGTTTTGATGAGGCTTCGGCCTTAAAACAAGTAAGCAAGTGCCATTATCCCATGCTGTTCATTCATGGTGATGCCGACACTTTCGTGCCCTCGCAAATGGTCTATCCACTTTATGAGGCTAAGCCAGAGCCAAAACAGCTCTGGGTAGCCTCAGGTGCTGAGCATGCCTTGTCCTATAAGGAACACAAGACGGAATATATCAGCCTGATAAGGGCCTTTGTTGGTCGTTAACCCTTGAGTTTACTAATTGTAGACGTCATACCTATAAGCGTCATAAGCGTCACTGCGTCACAGCGTCTTTTTTAGAAAAACAGATATGCACGCAGAGACAATAGAGAATAATGGTTAATATTTATTAATTATTTAATATATTATATATAAGGTACGTATATTTTGAGTTTTGCGGGCGAAAAACGTGCATATTTACAAAAATCAAAAATGACGCAGTGACGCTGTGACGGTTTCGAGTATTCCAAATAAATACCATTTTTGACTTTACAAATTTTAACTAGAAGTTTTAAAACAAATATTTGCTATGGCGTGAAAATGTTCGTATCTTTGCAATGTCAAAAGAGGATGATTTTTTTGCGGCCTAGGCAGGGAGAAAATTTTTCCTGGTGCACGAGGGAATTTTTCCTGGGCAGAGCCAAAATTGAGAGCCCGAATGGCGACAAAGAAAATAATTAACAGTCTTTACGGCATTGATATGTAATTTCTAAAAAACTTAAAGAGGCTTAATATGATAGAACTTAAAAACGACCTGCTGACGGTCATCGTATCAGAGAAGGGAGCAGAGCTCCAGAGTATTAAGGACGCAAACGGTAAGGAATATCTTTGGCAGGCAGATCCGAAGTATTGGGGACGTCGCTCACCGATATTGTTTCCTATCGTTTGCAGTGTGAATAACGAGACTTATCGCGTAGATGGCAAGGAATATCATCTTCCACGTCATGGATTCGCTCGCGATGCTGAGTTTACGCTTATCTCCAAGAGCGACCGCAAGGTGACACTGGCCCTGGAGTCGTCAGAGAAGACAAAGGAGGTATATCCATACGACTTTACGCTTTCGGTAAGCTATGTGCTCGACGATAACAAGATAGGAGTGATTTGGCACGTTCACAACACAGACACTCGAGAGATACACTTCCAGATAGGAGGTCATCCGGCTTTCAACGTGCCCGACATGAAGCCAGGAGCTGATCAGCAAGGCCGTATCCGACTGGATAATGCCGACCCTATGGATGCTCTTCACAGCTATCCTGACAGCTCGCACGAGATGGACGAGGTGCCTTTCGTTGAGGCAGAGGACGGAATGATGGAGTTTTCAAACAATACATGGCGTAATGACTCTATCAAGGTGCATAAGTGCCAGTTGCATCGTGCTGAGCTGCTCAACAAGGCAGGCGTGGCTGAGGTGACAGTAGAGTTCCGTACGCCTGTTGTGGCTTTCTGGAGCCCTTACGGCAAGCAGGCGCCCTTCGTATGCATCGAGCCTTGGTATGGCATCGGCGACCCTCGTGGATTCGATGGTGAGTTCAAGGACAAGCCCCTGATGAATCATCTCCAGCCAGGAGCGTCTTTCATGTCGAAATATACGATTACGATAGGATAGATTTCAGTTAACAAAAAATTGGGTCAGGATCAATGTGCGATTACACAATAGTCCTGACCCCATGTGTAAAAAATCGACTTATACAAAAGCGGGCAGCTCGTAAAGGGCCGCCCGCTGATGATTATTCGATTGTCTGATTACTCTACTGTGCAGTAGATGTTGTCAGAGGTCTTACGAGTAGGATAGAGCTTGATAGTAGAACCTGCAACGGTGATGTTGTCACCGTTAGCAACCAGGTTATCAAGTGTCTTACCACCGAGGTTAATGTCCCAAGCGTTGTTTGCAGTGAACTTCCAACCAGCTGCAGTAACACCAGCTCCTGTGATCTCCCAGCAGAAGTCTGTTGCATTCCAAGTCATCTTCTGTGCGTCGTCAGCCTGGTTCCATCCGTTGAAGTCACCCACGAGATTCATATTTGTGATGAGGGTAGCCTTAAGTGTACCTGCAGCAAGATCCATCTCAACATAGTATACACCTTCACCTGCATTTGCCTTGATATTATCTCCGCCATCGGCAAAGTCACCAGAGATGCCTCCTGCAAATGATCCACTATTCAGCTGAGAATCCCAGTCGCCTGGAACTTTCTGGAACTTGAATTCATTGCCCCATCCATTTGGATCAGCGCAATAGAGATAGCCGGTGTACTTACCATCGTAAGTTGTAGTTGCAAGCTTCTGCTCTGCCTTGCTCCAACCATCTGTAGCGCCAATGAAGTATACGAACTGGCTAAATTCCAAAGTTGCAACTGTATAACTATTGTCGCTAAGGTCAACAGTTACCTGAATATACTTTCCGTTGGCACCCTTTACACAGAATGAACCATCATCGCTGAGGTTAGTACGACGGGTGAAGTTTCCTGATGCACCGCTGTTACCATTACCGCTAGTTGTACCGAAGAGTTGTGACCAGTCACCGTTTTCAATACCTTTACAAGAAGTTTCGTCACCGATGGCAAACCATGTATCTCCTTCTGCAGCAGCTGGGAATACAATGGTATAATAGCCTACTTCAAGATCAGCCTGGTTGAACTTAAGCATGCGATCAACTGCTGACTGGTACCAATCGTTAGGTCCTCCAATGATGTAGAGCTTGTACTCCTGACGAACAATCTTATAAGTGAAGTTCTTCATGTCGATAGTAACCTTGAACATACCTTTACCGCTGATAACAGGTGTCTCAACGTTAAACTTGTCACCAGTCCAAACGATGAAGTCCTGAGTAGCCTTGCTGCCGTTAACCTTACAACCCATCTGGCCTTGGTTAACCTCGTCCCAGCTGTCGGCACTATAGTGAGAGCCTTCATAGAACTTAAACCAGTTGTCGCCTTCTGCTGTTGTATTAACAATGGCAGAATAAATTCCATCGCCTTCGTCAGTCATCCATACGGGAGAAGATAAATCCCATCCGTTACCATTCTCCTCGAAGCTTCCCAAGAGATAATAGCCCTTGCTATCAATGCTAGGAGTAGGAGAGGTGGTGAATGATGTTGTTGCAGTTGATTTGCAAGCGATAGCATCACCATTCTTGAGAACGGCACCATATTCAACCTCTAGGTTGAGAGGATATGTGGCTTTTGCACGAGAGTTATTAACAAGCTGTAATGCATTCTCAAGCTCATCCGCAGAAGCTGTTACATTGTTTCCATCAATGCTTGCCTTGATCTCTTCACCGTTCACTGTAACCTTACGGATTTTGTAACCACTAACCTCGCTGCTGTTAGAAGCCAGTGAGAGCAAGGTGATATTATCATCGCTTACAGGCATGGAGATACTTGCTCCTGGTGCAGCTGTGATGCCATAGGCGCCAGCGGGATCTTCAGGACCATATGCCTGTGGACTTGCCCAATCGGTGTAGTCGCCTGTGCAGCTGGCGAGTACTAAACCCGCCAAGGCTGCAAAGCTATATTGAAATATCTTTTTCATAATTCTAATTCTTTTTAAGTTATTTTACTTCACCAGTGTTATCGCTAAAGTTCACATAGAGCTTCTGACCTGCGCTGACAGCTACACTGTAGTTCTCAGGATCTGGCTTGTTACCCTTGTCACCAGCATTCTCTGCCCAGTTAGCAGGAATATCGAAGTCACGGAAGTAGAGTTCCTTGCCCTTATAGAGGGTGAATTCTGTCTTCCACCAGTCGTAACCAGGAACCTTGATGTATGCACGCATCTCGCCACCAGCTGTAAATGCAGGTGATACCCATTTGCCGTCGCTACCTGGTTTCATCTCCCAGTCAGGATTGCTGTCGGTCCAATCGCCAGTACCATTACCGATAACGTAAGCTGCTGCTGGATGGAAGGTGAATGTGTACTTAACAGCGTTAGCACCAACCTCTGCTACTACATACAGAGTGTACCAGCCTTCATTTCCAATTACGATGTTGCCGTCGTCATTTGTAGAGATGTTGGCGTTAGCCTTATCTTCTATCTTGTCAACGTTGGCATATCCACGCCAGTCTTGTTCTGCCTCACCCCACTTGAAGGATGCACCTGCATTAGCATAGATGATTGTGAAGAACTCACCAGGTGTACCATATACACCAGCCATTGGCTTCCAGTATGCCCAGTAGCCTCTGTCATCACCGTTACCTATTGTAGAACCTACAACATAAAGTTTGGTAGGAAGTTCAATAGCCTTTGGTGCATCGATAGCCAGTACGCTTGGCAGCTGGATAACGTTAGTAGACATTACCTCCTGAAGTACTGTATTTGCGATTGTAACCAGTTCTGCGCGAACTCTCAGATAGATAGGCATTGCAGTGTTGGGGAATGCATCATCTGGATGTGCTGCAATGAAGAGGTCGATAATAGCCTGATTCAGCTCTGCTGCATCAATCTTAATAGCAGCACTGGTAGATGGTGTCTCCAATTCGATAAAATTGCTGAAGCTCTGATCAAGGGCTACCTGTGTATGATAGTTAACTACGTAAGGCACACCATTGAAGTCTGGCTGAGAACATGTAATTGTGAGTCCCTCAGCCGACTGCAGGTCGTAGGTGTTGTTTTGGGCATTCGCAGGTGCATTCACTGTGAAGCCTGTCGTATTCTTTTGGAGAGTAGGATTACTCTCGTCATCCTTCTGACAGGCACTCAGCATCACTGCTGCCAATGCAACGAAGGATAAGATACGTCCTATATTGAATATATTCTTGTTCATAATCTCTAATAATTCTAGTTATTAATAACCTTCGTTCTGAGTCATATTCTCGTTATTGTTGATATCATCCATTGGGATAGGATATACCTTGAAGTGACTGTCAACAGCCTGTCCGCTGGCAACACCGCCCTTCCAGGCCCATACATAATCCTTACCTGTGAACATATCAAAGCGTACGAGGTCAGAGCGACGACGTCCTTCCATGTAGAACTCACGGCTCCATTCGTCGATGAGATCCTGTTTTGTAAGAGCTGTCAGCTGCTTTGCGTTGGCACGCGTACGCAATGTGTTAACATCGGCAATAGCAGTAGCATCTCCTGTACGCCACTTGGCCTCAGCTCGAGTCAGGTAAGCCTCTGCCAGACGGAAGAGAGGAATGTCTGTATCTGAGAACTCTGGATCAGAGCAGGTACCACCATCAGTACGTACATTCTGCCACTTAACAACAGAGATACCATCAAGGAAGTTGTTCAACTTGTCTGTGCGCAGTTTGCGGATACCACCGCCACGTCCTGCATAGAAGAGGGCACGATCGTCACCAGCAGCTGCAAGGATACCCTTCGTGTCTGAGCCATCCTGTGCATCGAGGGCGATAATATCCTTCTCTGTTGCACCATTAGGAGCTGTTTCACTTGACATTGGAATATTGCCTGTTGGGAAGAACTTCTCAATGAGGTTTGGACGAGCATAGTTACAACTCCAGCAGTTCTTGGTGCCAGGATAAGGCATGCCAGAGATACGTGTAGAACATACCAGATATGAAGCAGAAGAGTAGTTAGGAGTCTTCTGGCCATCTTGGCGAATAGGGAAGATAATCTCCTTCATAGCGTTGGTGTTCTCATCGTTGTCTGCCATGAACAGTTGTGCATAACCGCTCCAAGTAAGGCCTGTTGTTGGGCTCACTTTTGGAGTGCTGCTCAGTGCATATGGTCCGCCAATAAGTTTGTCGCAGTATTGTATTGCCTTCTGATAATCGTTGGTAACACCATCTGTATAAACTTGTGCATTCAGAGCCAGACGAGCGTGTAACATGAAAGCTGCGCCCTGATCAGCACGACCGAAGTCAGTAGCGTTATTGTAGGTACCCATAGCAGGCAGAATGCTCTCAATTGCTGTCAGCTCGCTGTCAATCCAATCGTAAAGCTCTTTACCGCTCTTTTCGATAGGCAGGTCGCTCATTGAATTGTTCTCATCCTTGAAAGGAGCCTTGTGCCAGAGATCAAGGAAGTACCAATAGAAGAGAGCGCGCAAGAAGCGAACCTCAGCACGATAGGCTGTATAGTTGCCTTCACCCTCACGACTTGCTGTCTCCTGAAGGTAGAAGTTACACATCAGCACATTAAAACCAAGACGCTGGTATGCCCACTGGGTTCTTGCACTGTTGGCATTCCAACGGATACCGGTAATCTGTGGAATATCTGTATCGGTTTGCCAAGCCCAGTTACACTCATCTGTAGGCAGTGTTTGCAGGTTAAAGGTTGTACGGTAGAAACCTGACTCTCCCTCATCGCTGCTGATATCACCTGAGCCTGCAGGACCCTTCTGACCTGTTAGACCTAGAGTACCATAGACCTTTGCCAAAAGTCCCATATCTTCATAGCTCTGTGATGTCTGCGGATCGATAGATGAGATATTCAAATCGTTGGCGCAAGAGGTCAGTCCAGCGATGAGAAGACCTGCGATGGCCGTTTTTGCAAATATATGTCTCATAATCTTTATCTCTTTAAACATTTATCTTATTACTGTAATTAGAAGTTCAGGTTAAGACCAAGCTGTACGCTGAGAGGACGTGGATATGGGTTGTTGTCAACACCGCTTGAAACCTCTGGGTCAAGACCTTTATACTTCGTGATCATAAATGGATTCTGTACTGTTACGAATACACGTCCACCAAGGTGCTCTTTCTGTAACCATGCTGGGAATGTATAACCCAGTGTGATGTTAGAGCACTTTACGTATGAGGCGTTACGTACGAAATAGTCAGAAAGCCAGTATTCTGTGCCTAAACCTGTGAAGCCTAACTCAACAGCCTCTGGGAAAGTGTTAGAGAATGCACTATTGGAATACAGACCTGATGCGCTGACAGAACCCTTGTCTGAGAGATAATTATAGTATACATAGTTGCCAAATGATGCATGGAATGCTGCACTCAAATCCCAACTCTTGTAGATGAACTTTGTGGTAAGACCCATGATTACATCAGCAGATGGCTTCTTGTAGAAGTATCTGTCGCTTTCGTTGATCTGACCATCAGCATTGCGGTCTACATACATACCCTCAATAGGCTTGCCATTCTCATCGTAAACCTGCTGGTAAACGAAGAATGAATTTGCTGCATAGCCTACCTTGTTTGCCATAATCTGAGTACCATTACCGCGAGAAATGGTTGCACCTGTCTTGATGTAGTATTCATCATCAGCATTCTCTGTCAGAGAAGTTATTTCGTTGTGGTTCCATGAAACATTATAGCTCAAATCCCACATGAAGTCCTTTGTTACGATTGGCTTTGCATTAATGGCAAACTCAACACCGTAGTTCTTAAGGTCACCAATATTCTTTGTCAGAACAGAACCAAAGTTTGTTCCTACAGGGATTGTCACTGTATTCAGCAGATCAGTGGTCTTACGATAGTATCCATCGATGCTGGCAGTAATACGGTTGTTTAGCCATCCGAAATCGATACCTGCATTATATGTTGTCGTGGTTTCCCACTTAAGGTCTTTGTTATAAGAACTTGGGCGCATAGTGTTATAATATGTGCTTCCGAAAGGATACATAGCGTATGAGTTGCTGACTGTATAGAGAGGAGCATAAGCGAAGTCGCTACCGATGTCCTGCTGTCCTGTCATACCCCATCCCAGACGAAGCTTGAACTCATTCCACCAACTGATGTTCTTCATAAACTTCTCGTCCGTAATCTTCCAAGCTAGAGCTACAGAGGGGAAGTATCCCCAGTGATTGTTTTCTGAGAACTTTGATGAACCATCGGCACGGAATGTAGCTGTAAGCATGTAACGCTCAAGCAGTGTGTAATTCAAACGTCCGAAATATGATACGAGGGTGTTGTGGGTAGCCCACTCCTGTTCAGAGCGGATGCTTGGGTTGTGGGCTTCTCCTGTATAAGGGTCTGTACCCTGTCCGAAATTCCATCCCCTACGATGGTAGTGGCTTTCCTCAGCACCTGCCATGATGTCTACATAGTGAGCACCAAGCTCCTTCTGATACTGTGCGTATGCATTAGCCGTGATGCTATACTTATAATAATTAGTACGTCCATCCCAACCAAAATAGTTGTTGGAATAAGATGTTGGATTGATAATATCCTTTTGGAGCGATTCTGTATACTGTCCACCATAGCTTGCATGAACATGCATGTCTTCGAAACCATGAATCTTATAGTCAAGTTCGAAGTTGCCTGTGAAGTCATTAGCGTATGCAAGTGTCTGCTGTTGTGTCAGAAGAGCCAGAGGGTTCTGTGGAGCATTTGTATTGTTGGTGTATTTCCATGAAGGATCGCTATAAGAAGCACTAACCATTGGCTGGTAGTATCCTCCGAACTCATTATATCCAGGATCGTTCTCATTAAGATATACGGGACGAGTTGGATCTATAGAAAGTGCGGCTCCGATGGCGCCTCCAGCATTGGCATACTGATTCTCCTCATACATGTATTTACCTGTAATATTCAGGTTCAAATGATTGTCAAAGAAAGAAGGAGCAAGGTTGACACCGAGATTTGTACGGTGCATCCAAGAGGTCTTTACGATACCATTTGATGAGTTGAGACCACCACTGATTCGGTATGGCATATTCTTTATGCCGCCAGAAACAGAAATGTTGTGGCTGGTGCTTACTGCTGTACGGAAAATCTGGTCTTGCCAGTTAGTGTTGGCATCGCCAAGCTTGCTGGCATCAAGACCGTCCATGCTTGCTACGAGAGCTCTATAAGCATCGCCGTCGAGAGCATCATATTTCTTTGCAATGGTAGATATTGTGACGTCACCGTTGTAGCTAACCTTAGGAGCAGAACCTTTCTGTCCCTTCTTCGTAGTGATAATGATGACACCATTTGATGCACGGCTACCATAAATAGCTGTAGCAGAAGCATCCTTGAGGACAGTGAATGACTCGATATCGTTAGGGTTGATCATGGCCATCACATTACTCATACCAGTAGCAGTGTTGTTGTCAATGGTAAGACCGTCAATAACGAGCAATGGGTCATTAGATGCATTTAGAGAAGAACCTCCACGAATACGTATCTGGGCTCCTGCACCTGGTGTACCTCCACTGGTGATTACATCAACACCGGCAACCTTACCTACGAGCATATCGCTGGCGTTATTTGTAATACCCTTCGAAAGTTCATCAGGCTTGATTGCTGTAACCGAACCTGTCAGGTCGTTTTTCTTTGCACGACCATAACCGATGACAACCACGTTCTCCAGAACCTGAGAGTCATCTTGTAAAGTGATTTCCAGTGTAGGCGCTGCCTTCACTGTAACAGTCTGGTAGCCGACAAAGCTAACGCTGATGTCTGCACCCAGATTTGCCTTAATAACGAAGTTACCATCGAAGTCAGTGACGGTAGCGGTCTGAGTACCAACCACTCGTACTGTTGCGCCGATAACATCTTCGCCTGTAGCATCTTTCACATGGCCTTTGACATCAATCTGAGCAAAGGCACCTACCGATAGGAACAAGCCTAACAAAAGGCCTAGCATCCTAAGCGGAAACTGAATGTTTACCTGCTTCATCATTACATTTAATTAGAGTTAATTCGTTATAATTATATTTCGTTTTGATCGCGATTTGGCGCAATTTCACGTTGCAAAATTACAATTCTTTCAAATACGTTATTCTTTTTTTTCTGTAAAAATGTAATTAGAACCATGCAAACGTTTGCATTGATATATGTCAACTTAATTAAAAAATAGTGAATAGTGAATTATTAAAAGTTGTATCTTTGCACAAGAAAACTAAAAACGGATGGAGAAGACAGCACCATTGACAATGAAGGATATCGCACGGGAATTCGGTGTTTCCGTTGCTACGGTATCACGTGCCCTGAAGGATTCGCCACGAATCAGCGAAGAGCGCAGGAAAGCCATACAGGCGTACGCACGCGAACATAATTTTTATCCTAATGCATTGGGCGAGGCTCTGAGATACAGCAGGGTGATGCCCCAGAAGGTGATAGGAGTGATAGTGCCGGAACTGACCCACTATTATTTCTCTTCCATCCTTACCGGTATAGTGGAGGCAGCTGCTGCAAGGGGATTTAATGTGATGGTGGCGCTGAGTGACGAAAAATATGAGCGGGAGGCAAGGATATGCGAAAATTTCCATCGCTCGAAGGTGAGTGGTGTGATTGTGTCGCAGGCAAAGGATACTCGTAACTACGATCATTATCAGAAACTTATCGACGCAGGTATCCCCATCGTGTTTTATGACCGTATCTGTACAGGCGTGAACGCAAGCAGAGTGGTGGTGGATGACTATATGGGTGCTTATAATGCCGTTACTCATCTGATAGAGGCTGGTTGTGGGAGAATAGCTTTCTATGGCAGTCCGATGCAGCTGGAGATATCCAAAAACAGATATAATGGATATAAGGATGCGCTGCTGAAACATGGTATAGCTGTTGACGAGTCGATAGTAAGGATATGCGATAATCGTAGTGATGCAGAGGCGATTACGCCGGAGATGCTGGCTTTGGATCACAGGCCCGACGGTTTTTTCGCTGTTAACGATGATACTGCCATAGGAATACTCTATACAGTGAAAAGAGCAGGGCTGAAGGTTCCAGAGGATATACAGATATGCGGTTTTACCAACGGACAGAGGGCTATAGCGTGTGATCCGATGCTTACCACCGTTGAGCAACGGGGTAGACTTGTTGGAGAAGAGGCAGCAGAGATACTGATGGATAAGGTGGAGGGTCTCTCGCCGATGGAGAAGGTTGAGAAAAGAGTGGTGAGGACAAGGCTGATAATACGAGGAACGACGAGATAAGCGCTACGCTAAAGAGCGCTACGCTAAATAAAAAATAAAAAATAATAAATAAAAAATATATGAAGCTAAAACCTGATTTAAGTTTCTGGAAGTTATGGAATCTGAGTTTCGGATTCTTTGGTGTGCAAATAGCTTACGCACTGCAGTCGGCCAATATATCGAGAATATTCGCTACATTGGGTGCAGACCCTCATAATCTGAGCTATTTCTGGATTTTACCCCCACTGATGGGTATACTTGTGCAACCGATTGTCGGAACACTGAGTGACAAGACTTGGACACGCTTTGGACGTCGTATTCCATATCTGTTTGTCGGAGCTGCAGTGGCAGTGTTGGTTATGTGTCTGTTGCCCAACTCCGGTTCGTTAGGCCTGACCATCAGTGCAGCAATGATCTTCGGACTTGTTGCCCTGATGTTCCTTGATACCAGTATCAATATGGCGATGCAGCCTTTTAAGATGCTGGTGGGTGATATGGTAAATGAGAAGCAGAAGGCAAAGGCTTACTCCATTCAGTCGTTCCTGTGCAATGCAGGAAGTGTGATGGGATATGTGTTCCCCTTTGTATTTACTTTTATCGGCATTAGCAACGTGGCAGAGAAGGGGATTGTTCCCGATTCTGTCATCTGGTCATTCTA
>Ga0247611_10009744_pt1 | contig 11464 bp, 11 predicted proteins | sample 177DNAGHGhighgp2_FD_192422 | JGI IMG/M metagenome (GOLD analysis project Ga0247611, IMG submission 192422) | Sheep rumen microbial communities from Palmerston North, Manawatu-Wanganui, New Zealand - 1770 DNA GHGhigh gp2 | ecosystem: Host-associated > Mammals > Digestive system > Stomach > Rumen... | reverse complement strand
TATGGCAACAGGAGGCTGTGGTGATGTACTTACAGGTATAATTTTGGCTTTGCTTGCACAAGGTTATGATGCCGATACTGCAGCCAAAATGGGTGTATATATACATGGAATGGCTGGTGATATAGCTGCACGTGAAAAAGGGGAAACGGCCCTAATAGCTAGCGATGTAGTGGGTAACCTCCACAAAGCGTGGAAAGTGTTAGAATAAACATATTGTTCCTTATTGATATTATAAGCCCCAAAAGTGATTAAGACTTTTGGGGCTTACTTCATGTTTACTGCCACACTCCTTTGAGAAAGGAAGGGGATAATTAGTCGTCAAATTCAATAATATTGAAGCGTTTGTTGAATTTCATTTCCATCCGGTTGTTGAGCTTTACTTCGTAACCCTTACGAACACGGTCGATTTTAATGATAGTGGCACCAGGGAAAGATTGTTGAACAGTTGCTCTAATTTGTTCTGGGATGAGGGAGGTAGGTACGGCTGACGTTTTGCAGTCGAGCTCAGTCCATTTCCCTTTCTTATTGAACTCTGCGATCTCTCCTCCTTGGAACACTACCTTGTATTCTTTTCTTTCTTTCGTGACAATTGCTGGCACTTTGTCAGCAAAATGTTGTTTCAGAATAGCTTGCGCCTGTGTAGGCAATTGGTCGAAAGTAATCACTCGGTTGTTGTCAGCCAGTATTGGCATCCACATAGTCAGCATAAAGGCTAACATCATTACAATTCTCTTTCTCATAAATGGTGATTCTTATGTTAATAATCTTGTTCCTTTCTTTTAATGTTCACTGATACAGCTCATCTTGTCGTAATATGAAAGCACCCTTGTTTGCGTTCATACTTGATATAACAGCGTTTAGCAAGACGAACATCGCGCAACACTTCGCTCAGCACCATCTTCAATGTATCGGCACCAACTTCTTGCATAGGTCTACCATCTTTGTCGGCCACTTGTTCAAAACGCTTCCAACTAATGTCAAAAGTGGTGCCGTAACAATGTGTAGAGTTCTCGGTAGCATTGATATTGCTCTTTGAAAGTTGTTTTTGCTGCTCTTGGGAACGAGTTATAGAGGTGATGATGATGCGATAGGGATTCAGTCCCTTGTTGGCCAATGAATCCAAAAAGTTGACACCTATATCGTCTATCAGTTTGGCAGCCTGAGGAACAACATAAGGCACAGAGTGAGTAAGATCCTCTATTGTAAAGTGTTCATTACTTTCTATTTGTTTCAGTTGCTTGATGTTGACAATATCCTCAGTTTTCTTGAATGGCTTTATGCCAATGGCCTTTGCTGCTGATAGTTGAGTATCGTTATCATCAGGAAAATCACGTTGGTAACTAATGACACCCCTGATGTTATGAGGGTCGTTCATTTTCATCGATAAATCTTTCTTTTTGCAGCTTCCTAGCAGACATACGCATACCAGTGATATGATAATCGAACTAATTTTGGAGATTTTCATAAGTTTTTCTTATATTTGCGATGTAAAGGTAGTAATCTTATTTGAAAAATGCAACGTTACTTCATATATTTAGCATACGATGGCACACGTTATCATGGTTGGCAGATTCAACCTAATGGTGATAGTGTACAACAACAGCTAATCAATGCGTTGCAAACCTTGTTGCGTCGTGAGGTGATCGAGGTTACAGGTGCAGGGCGTACAGACGCTGGGGTGCATGCTAAACTTATGGTGGCTCATTTTGATTACGATGATGCTATTGATTGCATGAAACTTACTGATAAACTCAATCGTTTGTTGCCTCCCGATATCAGTGTGTTCAAGCTAATACCTGTTGATACTGAGATGCATGCCCGTTTTAGTGCTAAGTCTCGCCGCTATGAATACTATGTCACCATAGCAAAGAGTCCTTTCATGCGTCAATATCGTTACAAGTTACATAAAGCACCCGATTTTGAATTAATGAATCATGCGGCTAAGTTACTGCTTCAGGTCAAAGACTTTACCAGTTTCAGCAAGTTGCATGCCGATGTAAAAACCAATATCTGTCATGTTACCCGTGCAGAGTGGAAACAGATAGATGAGGTAACATGGGTATTTACTATTCAGGCTGATCGTTTCCTTCGTAATATGGTGCGTGCAGTTGTTGGGACTCTTCTTGAGGTAGGTTATGGTAAAATCTCTATAGAAGATTTTCTGCAAATAATTTTACAAAAAGATCGTTGTTCAGCAGGCATGTCTGTTCCTGCTCATGGGTTGTTTTTAGTCGATATTCAGTATTGAACGTTAGGATAACGGATACTATTTCTTTTTATTTGATGTATTTTGGCTTCTTGTTGGAGGTTCTGCTTTGACGCTGTCGAATATTTCCTTGTATCATAGCAGGAACACTTTTTGAAAAAATGACAGATATTTTATTGGTTGAAGTTTGTATTGTGTTTTAAAGCTTTTATCTGCGTATTGATATAAGAGATGATGTCTGTTCGTTGATCAGGATGAAACCAACGAATGGATGTGTCTTTCTTGAACCAAGTAAGCTGTTTTTTTGCATAGATCCGGGTATTTCGCTTGATTTTCTCTACAGCTTCTTCCAAAGTCCATTCACCATCAAGATACTTGAAAAGTTCTTTGTAGCCAACGGTGTTGAGTGAGTTTAAGTTGCGAAATGAATAAACTCTCTTAGCCTCTTCCAACATGCCTTCTCGCATCATCTGTTCTACGCGTAGGTTAATACGTTTGAATAGCTCGCTACGTTCTCTGTTTAGTCCTACCTTGATGATTTGAAAAGGACGTTCCACTTGCTTGTGTTGTCGAAATGAAGTAAATGTCTTGCCTGTCATATAACATACTTCAAGAGCGTGGATAATGCGTTTATGATTCTTTAAGTCAACAATTGCATAGTAGTCGGGGTCGAGTAGCTTTAGTTCGTGCTGTATGCTCTCTAGTCCCACCTCATCATAGTGTTGCCACATCTTGGCTCGTATGTCAGCATCGATAGTAGGTATGTCATCCATTCCCTGGCATACAGCATCAATGTACATCATGGAGCCACCGGTCATAAGTGCCAAATCTTGCTTTTGGAACAATGTGTCAAGCAACGTTAATACTTCGTCGGCATAATGAGCAGCACTGTAGTAGTCAGACAACTGCAAGGTGCCTACAAAATGGTGATGAACACGTGCCAATTGTTCTGGGGTAGGGGCCGCTGTTCCTATCTTCAAGTCGGCATAAAGTTGTCTCGAATCAGCAGAGATGATACTGGAGTGTAACTTTTCCGCCAATTCGAGACTTAATTCTGTCTTGCCTACTGCAGTAGGACCCAAGAGTACAACTAAAGTTTTCATTAATAGACGTCAGAGCCATCATAGGAGTCCCCTCCTACAATGCCATCCAATCCTTCGTAGCCCTCGGCATCAATCTCGTCGGAGTTATAGCCTTGGTCACCATAGAACTCTTCTCCTAAATCATCGGAGCCAGCAGTCAATTTCTTCTCCATCTCATCGAAGTCCATTGTTTGCTGGGGGGCATTTCCACGGCTCTTAGTGCATATTGCCTTGTCGAGTTGCTTCCCTGTGATGACTTCCATTAGTTTGATGAAGAAACACCGGTCAGTCATGTAATCGAACACATAGATCAGTTTTTGGTAGGTATCTTCATCCACCAGTTTGCCGATGCGTGTCTTAGACATGATATAACTGTCGGTAGCAGAGTCTGTGTCCATTTCTTCGAGGGTAACTTCGATATCTTTGTTCCACTCATCGTCGCATACGAAGAAAGAGGCCAACTCACCTTCCTTGAAACCTACAGCCTCAAGTATGGCCTTATGGAAATCCAAAAAAGTAGCTTCTGGATCAATTTGTATTTCTCTCAGGAAATTATCGACCTCGTCGGATATTATTGTAAAACGATATACCATATTCTCTATATATTAAATTATGAGTTACTTCGTGATTTTAGCGATCGACTATTAGCGAGTTGTCAGTTGTGTGAATCACAAAGCTAACGATTAATTATCCAGTAATAATTCCTCGTTTGGAACTTCTTACAAAATCAACAATATACTTGATCTCTTGAGTCATGACCATTTCTTCCTCAATCTTTCGCAATGCATTAGTAACATTAAGTCCACTTTGGTAGATAATGCGATAGGCATTGTGTATCTGTTCGATAGTTTCATTAGAGAAGCCACGTCGTCGTAGACCAACAATGTTTATACCACAATAGATGGTAGGTTCACGACCAGCGATGATATAAGGAGGAATGTCTTTTGAAAAACGGCATCCGCCTTGAATCATAACATACCCACCAATGCGGCAGAATTGATGAACCAATACGACAGCACTGATAATGGCATTGTCTTCAACTTCTACCTCTCCAGCCAATTTAGTGGAGTTGCCTATGATAATGCCACTACCCACTACACAATCGTGGGCTACATGCATGTTCTCCATCAGGAGGTTATTGCTTCCTACTACGGTCTTACCTTTAGAGGCAGTACCACGACTGATGGTGACGTTTTCTCGTATACTATTGTTGTTGCCAATGATAGCAACTGTGTCTTCGCCTTTGAACTTCAGGTCTTGTGGGAGAGTACTGATGCTGCATCCTGGGAAGAAAGTGTTACCTGAACCAATGCGTGCACCATAGTGGATAGAAACATTGTTCATCAGCACATTGTTATCGCCAATTTCTACTCCTTTGTCGATGAAGCAGAAAGGACCTATCTGATTGCCATCTCCCAACTTGGCAGAAGGGTCAATGTATGCTAATGGACTTATTTGATTACTCATATATTATCTTTTATTTGTTTTTTACTACTTGTGCCATCACTTCTGCTTCGCAAACCTCATCTTCACCTACGAATGCATAACCTCTCATAGTAGTTAGGCCGCGATGCAATGGTTGTATCATCTCTATCTTGAAAACCAACGTGTCGCCAGGCACTACTTTCTTACGGAACTTCACGTTGTTGATTTTCAATACATAAGTAGAGTAGCGCTCCAATTCATCTACCTGATTGAGCACTAGCAAGCCACCTGTCTGCGCCATTGCTTCTATCAGTAGTACACCAGGCATGACGGGTTCCAGAGGGAAATGCCCTTGAAAATAGGGCTCGTTGCCTGTGATGTTCTTTACACCTACAATATAATCAGGGCCAATCTCCACTATTTTATCTACAAGCAACATTGGGTAGCGGTGAGGAATAAGCTGGCGTATCTTGTTGACATCCATCAATGGAGCAGCATTGACATCATATTTAGGAGCCTGTACGCTGTGCTGTCTAATTTGACGGCGCATCTCACGAGCAAACTTGTTGTTAACCGTATGACCTGGACGGGTTGCGATAATACGGCCTTTGATAGGCTTGCCTATCAGTGCCATATCGCCTATAAGGTCAAGTAGCTTGTGGCGTGCACACTCGTTAGGCCATACTAACGGCTTGTGCATAATATATCCTAGCTGTGTGGCATCCATGTGGGGAACACCCATCACATCGGCTAGTTGATCATATTTGTCCTGTGTCATCTGACGCTCGTATATGACGATAGCATTGTCAAGGTCACCACCTTTGATAAGACCTAATTGCAACAATGGCTCTATCTCGCGCACGAAAACAAAAGTGCGTGCCTTTGCAACCTCATCTTTGAATAAGGCCATGTCTTCGAGTGTTGCATATTGGTTAGGCAAGATAGTAGAGTCGTAAGAGATAAGTACGTTAAGACTGAATTCGTCATCAGGTAATACGATAATAGACGAACCGTTCTTCTCGTTTCGGAATTCAATTTTAGACTTAATAACGAAATAGTCTTTTACTGAATTTTGCTCAATAGTGCCCACGCGCTCAATATTTTCTACATAATATTGGGCACTACCATCCAATATTGGGAACTCAGGACCATCAACCTGTATGAGGCAGTTATCAATGCCTGCAGCATAGATAGCTGCCAAACCGTGTTCTACTGTGCTTACCTTAACACCGTTTTTGTTGAGTACTGTACCTCGAGTGGTTTCTGTTACATTTTCGGCAATAGCATCTATAATCGGCTGTCCTTCCAAATCGGTACGTTGTATTTTGTAACCGAAATTATCGGGAGCAGGATTAAAAGTTACCGTGAGGTTCAAACCAGTGTGTAACCCTTTGCCGCTCAGAGAGAAACTCTCTTTCAGTGTTTTCTGCTTCAACATTTTTATTTAGTCTTGTCTTTTAGTTCATCTAGTTCTTTACGCAGGGCATTCAGCTCCCGATACATATCTGGCAATTTACGTAACACAGCCTGTGATTTAAAGAATGGCTTTTCTTCCATTGGAGGTGAACCTATCAATCGGCTGCCGTCCTTGATGGAACTGATAATACCTGATTGAGGTCCTAAAATTACATGGTTACCAACGGTGAGATGCCCTGTAATACCTACCTGTCCAGCAATCACACACCATTCGCCTACCTTAGCCGAACCTGCCACACCTGCCTGAGCAGCCATTACTGTATTGGCACCTATCTCATCATTGTGGGCAATCTGAATCAAGTTGTCAAGTTTAACACCTTTGTGTACGATGGTTGAACCCATTGTCGCACGATCAACACAAGTGTTGGCACCAATCTCTACATTGTCCTCGATAATAACATTCCCTATCTGTGGAATCTTGTTGTAACCTTCAGGGGTTGGGGCGAAACCGAAGCCGTCGGCTCCAATCACCACACCTGAATGAAGAGTCACGTGGTTGCCAATCTGACAATCGTGGTAAATATTGACGCCAGAATAAATGAGAGAACCTTCCCCAACACTAGCGTTTTTACCCACATAAGTATGAGGATATATTTGGGTGTTATCGCCAATTACAACATCATCGTCAATCACAGCATATGCACCGATATATACATCTTTACCTATTTTGGCACTTTTGGCGATGATTGCAGTAGAGGCAATGCCTTTATTTTGAGTTTTGCTTTGTTCGTAAAGAGTCATCAACTTGGCAAGAGTCTCATAAGCATTATCAACCTTAATGAGAGTAGCTTTGATGGGCTTTTCGGGTACAAAGTTACGGTTTACCAACACAATGCTGGCGTCTGTATCATAGATAAAATGTTCATATTTAGGATTAGAGAGAAAAGTGATGCTGCCAGGCTTACCTTCTTCAATCTTAGCGAAAGTATTGACGGTTACATTGGCATCACCCACGATTTCCCCTTGTACGAATGAAGCTATTTGTTGTGCTGAAAAGTCCATAACTTTTAGTCAATTTTATATTTGCTACAAAAATAATGTCTTTTTTTGATATTTACTGTATCTAAAAGGCATAAAAAATGTTCTTAAATTCAAAATCAATCTATTTTCTCCAACTGTTTTGCCATTTGACGCTGTAAATCCTTGGATGCTTGGCGTGCAGCATCAGCAAAAGCTTGTGTATTGTCGGCATAAATAATGCCTCGACTAGAGTTGACAATTAAGCCGCATTGACTGTTCATGCCATATTTGCAAACATCCTCCAATGAACCACCTTGAGCGCCTACACCGGGAACCAATAGGAAATGATTGGGAACAATTCTGCGTATGTCTTCAAATGCTTGCCCCTGAGTAGCACCTACCACATACATGAGATGATTAGCATCTGCCCATTCTTGAGATTTTCGTAACACTTTCTCAAATAGGCACTCTCCATGTTCATCTGTGCTGAGTTGAAAATCATGAGAGCCTTTGTTACTGGTGAGTGCCAGTAGGATGACCCACTTTCCCTCATAGCCCAAGAATGGTTTTACGCTATCTTCTCCCATATAGGGAGCAACGGTAACTGCATCTACCCTGCCTTCCTCAAAAAAACAACGGGCATACATTGCTGAGGTATTACCAATGTCGCCTCGTTTGGCATCAGCAATAATTAATTGGTCAGGGTAGTTGTCTTTGATATAGTTAACAGTCTTCTCAAAAGCTTGCCAGCCCTTCACCCCCATGCATTCGTAGAAAGCCAGATTAGGCTTATAGGCAATGCAAAGGTCGGCAGTCGCATCAATAATGGCCTTATTGAAAGCAAAGATAGGATCTTCTTCCTGCAACAGGTGTTGGGGAATTTTCTTGATGTCGGTATCCAGACCTACGCACAGAAATGACTGCTTACGTTTGATGTTTTCAAATAATTGTTCTCGATTCATAATAAGTTATTCTTCAGTTGTTTTTTTCGTCTTCAAAATTAAGAGGAGATTTCTGGAATGCTGCTTCGCTCAGAAAGAGCAAGCCTTCCAGATGCAGGTCTTTCTTAGAAAGAATTGTCGGCACTACATCAAAGGACCATATCAGTAAAGCTCCATCATTGTTTTCAACCGCAAATGGTTGCTGCTTACTTTCATCAGCTGCAATCTCTTGCAATTGGCGGAATGGGATACTAAACCGTGTTGTATAGCGTAAAGTATCTTGTGAGTAAATGATATCCATAAATAAGGTGCTATCGGTCGCGTTGAGGTCTTGTTCTCGTTGCCAATCGTCTATCTGCATTATCTTTTGATAACTACCTTGAGGGAGAGAGGCCATCTCTTCTCGCATGTCGGCAAAAATCGCTGGGTCTACAGCCACTGCGTTAGAAAGCACACTTGGTCCTTCGGGATAAGGGCTTGCTATTAAACCCATAGGTCCGTCAATCCAGTGGGTAATCAGTGAGTCGCCTTGTAGTTCAATTTTCAAATAGTTCAGCTTCCCTATCAATATGTCAGCCTCGTGTTTATCCATTGTTTGGATGAGGCTATCAAAACGAGAATGATCCAAAGGCAACTCTACTCCTGTTCGTTGGAAAATATCGTCCACTTGATTGAACAAAATACGGCGGGTCGATGCTGTAATGTTCCAAGGCCCTATAGATGCGATGAAAAACACCAGAGCAAATGATATCAGTATCCACATAATGTGCTTAGTTTGCTTGAATAGCAAGTAAAAGCAAATAACATAACACCAGATATTGAACAAAAGCACATAAGCGCGAGCTACAGTAAAACCATAGTCAGAGATACGGCGTCCGATGCCCACCGTCATTAATACCAATAAGGGCAATGCCAAGAAAGCGAGCCAGCGAACCAGTTTCTTGTCGAAAGGCTTATCATCTTGTAAGAGCAGGGGATAGATGAGAGTAGTGATGAATAGCATACCTACCATCATGGTTGTAACCAACCATACAATACCTCCACTAGGAAGTTCCCAAGTAAAAAGGATATTGAACAGATAGATGTAAAGCGTAATAAGATATGCCCCCTGTAAAGGAACGAACAAAGCATGTACTACCAACCGGCCGAAATCATTCATGCGATGGATGATTGTATCATGTTTGTCTGCATCTTTAGGTACTTGCATCATCAACAAAAAGATGTTGATTGTAAACATGCAAATGATGATCATCGAGATATAGAGTTCTTCAGGCAAGTTTAAATTGAACAGTTCCTGAATACCCCAAAGAAGCAGTTCAATTCCACCCAGCAAGATAGCACTTACCACAGTTGATAGAAATGCCCCTTTGATGATGTGCCAACCAAAGTTCCAAGCTTCGATGTCGTTTTTCTTCCCTATGAAAGAAAGGAAAAATATAGAAGAAACAAAAAGAAACAGTGTCGCTAACAAACCAATAACAAGCTCCATATTGAAGTCAGCAGGGGCTTGTTGAGAGATAATAAGGCAGTATAAAAACCAGCTTATTTGAGCTAACAAATGGACAAAGCGAGAGAGTTTGGCATTGGTTTGTTCTTCGCTCCATAGATGAAGTGACACTCCTAATATCAAAGCAGTAGGAGGGTAGAAAAAGATAATGAATAGCAGTGAATCATTGTTAGGAATCAAGTCCTTGTCCCAAAGTAACAACAAGGCAATAGCAGTATAGATGATAGTAAACAATACTGCAACAGGGAATCTCTTCCATACTGCTTCAAATCGCTCTGAAATACCCTTCAATGAAAGACTCTCTATCCACTTCATAGCGATAATCCATTGGTTTATAGTTCACTCTCTTTCATTCGTTCTGCATTCTCAGCCACAATAAGGTGGTCTATGCAATCCTGTATATCACCATCCATAAAAGCGGGCAAGTTGTAGATGGTATAATTGATGCGATGGTCTGTGATTCGTCCTTGTGGGTAGTTGTAGGTACGGATCTTGGCAGATCTGTCACCAGTTGAAACCATTGTCTTGCGTTTGGCAGCAATATCATCTACATATTTTTGGTGCTCTTTGTCGTAGATGAATGAACGTAAGCGAGCTAAAGCACGCTCCTTGTTCTTGGGCTGATCACGCGTTTCAGTACATTCAATCAAGATTTCTTCAACGATACCAGTATTGGGATTCTTCCAGTTGTATCGCAGACGCACGCCAGACTCTACCTTGTTGACATTCTGACCTCCTGCGCCACTGCTTCGGAAAGTGTCCCAACGAATCTCCCCTTCATTTATGCTTACCTCGAATGGCTCAGCTTCAGGTAAGACTGCTACTGATGCTGCTGAAGTATGCACACGACCTTGTGTCTCTGTTACAGGAACTCGTTGCACACGATGCACACCTGATTCGTATTTCAATGTACCATAAACCCCATCACCTGTAATTGGACAGATGATTTCCTTGAATCCGCCAACAGCACCTTCACTGGCACTGGATACTTCTAATTTCCAACCTTTACTCTCGCAATATTTTGAATACATACGGAAGAGGTCGCCAGCAAACAGTGCTGCTTCATCGCCTCCTGTGCCACCACGAATTTCAAGGATTGCGTTGCGACTGTCCATCGGGTCAGCAGGAATTAGCATTAGTTTGATTTCTTCTTCCAACTTTGGCTGGCGTTCCTGGCAGATATTTAACTCGTCTCGAGCCATTTCTTTCATCTCTGGGTCATCTTCGTTGGCAATAATGTCTTTCGCTTCGTCAATGCGGCCCAACAGCTCTTGATATTCTTTGCGAGCCGTCATCAGTCGTTCCAGCTCTTTGTATTCTTTGGTAAGCTTTACGTACCGTTCCTGGTCAGCAATCACGTTGGGATCTGTTATCAAGGTAGAAACCTCGTCAAATCTCGGTGCCAGGCCATCTAATTTCTCTAATATGTTGTTTTTGTCGCTCAATTTTCAAAAATAATTTGGTCAATGGTCAATTATACAAAGCAAGTTATCTATGCTTAGTAAACAAACTCTCCGAACTCGCTTCTAATGATCAGTTCCTTATGGTCACTTTCTTCTATGTGTCCCACTACCTGGGCGTCAATATTGAAACTCTTAGATATTGCTATCACTTCGTTTGCATATTCCTTTGGCAGATATACCTCGTAGCGGTGTCCCATATTGAATACCTTATACATCTCCTGCCAATCAGTACCGCTTTGTTCGTGGATAGTCTTGAACAATGGAGGCACAGAGAACAAATTATCTTTGATCACGCAACAGTTGTCACCCACAAAATGCAGTACTTTGGTCTGGGCGCCACCAGAACAATGTACCATACCGTGAATCTGAGGACGCAGTGCATCCAGCAATTTCTTAACTACTGG
>Ga0247611_10009743_pt1 | contig 11464 bp, 11 predicted proteins | sample 177DNAGHGhighgp2_FD_192422 | JGI IMG/M metagenome (GOLD analysis project Ga0247611, IMG submission 192422) | Sheep rumen microbial communities from Palmerston North, Manawatu-Wanganui, New Zealand - 1770 DNA GHGhigh gp2 | ecosystem: Host-associated > Mammals > Digestive system > Stomach > Rumen... | reverse complement strand
CTATGACGAAAAGCATTTATATTTAGTCCATCTTCATTTGTTTTAAATAGTTCCATTATTTCTTCTTTACTTTTAGAAGATAATTCTTTGTACTCTAAATCATTATTCATTATTCTCACATCCTACATTTATTTTACCATAAAATTAAATGATTAAATTATTGAATGTGACTTAATTTAAAAAGACTAGATTTCATTTTCTAGTCTTTCATTTGTTTTTATTAATATTTTTGTTTTAATTACAGCTTGTGCAATAGTTTACTTCGGCAGTAATAACTAAAATGGCTTATATCTTATTTGTTTTCTAATCTATTATTATCATCTATATATTTATAATTTAGTGCATTATCTTTTGAAACTGCGGATTTCTTTGTTTCTTCTTCATATAATTCTCTTGCGCCTTTGGCAACTTTACCACCTCGTTTAGCAACACTCATATTTTCTTTTAATCCTTTTGGATGTTCTTCTTTTGCTATATCACGTGTAGTTAATTCACCAATATTAGTTAATGCAAGTTCAATATCTGTCATATTATCTCTCAATGATTCTTTTCTAAGTCCTTTAAACTCCTTATATTCATTTGCTTTCATACCAGACCATTCTTTATATATTTCATTAGTAAGCAAAGCAAATTCAACAGGTTTATCTATTCCACCATCCTTCCAAATATCAATTAATTTAAATCTATCTACTATTCCAATTAATCTCTGCTTAATCCATTCATCAGAATATCCCTTAGCCCGATAATAATTAACAACCCTATTAGCTGCTATTTCTGGATCAAATACTTCATCAATTCTTTCTTTACCTAAAGAAGCCAACCACATCTTAAAAGGCTCAGCTTTAGTACTAGGTACTGATTCAATTAACCTAAATATTCCTTTTGTATCTAACATGTCAGTATTACGCATTTTGCCATCTTTAGCTCTTAATTTGAAAGTGTCACAATTTGTGACGGTTTCATTTCCTTCTTTTATCATTCTAGATTTTAAGGTTCTCCAATAATGTGATGCATCACCGCTATTAGTTAATGCATATATAACGTCAACTACACTAAAATAGTATTCTTCCTTTTCACTATCCCATATACTTCTTATTTCATTTCCTTCAAATAAATTTGATATTGTTTCTAATTCGTTATTCATATTATTCCTCCTTTTTAATTATTTCTAGTTTATAATCCATGGCTTCTAATAGTTTAATAAACGTTCCTAATGATATTGAATGTAAATTTCTTTCCATTCTAGCTATTGTTGACCTAGCAATACCTATTCTTCTAGCCAATTCTGACTGACTAATATTTGATTCATTTCTTAATTTTATATACTCACATATTAAATCAAATTCACTATCATTTATTATTTCATTATTTATACTTTTCATATCTATTACCTCGCAAATATATCGTAGCATATTTGCAACATAGTAATCAACAAAAAAATTAAGTATATTTCAACTTAATTTTTATATTATTAATTATTTTTTTCTTTGATTGCAGCTTGTGCAGCTGTGTACTTAGGGGGGTTATAAATATTAAGCATCGTAATATCAAAAGTTTCCGAACTATTTATTCATTCTTTGTTAAGACTTTTTTATGCCAACATTTTTTCTTGCATTTTGGACATTTCATACGCCAATTTGTGTTAGTTATTCCACTCATACTAAAAAACATTTGAGTATAACGTGGAATATATTGGTGCTTACATTCCTGACATTCATAATATCCTGTTTTTTGTAAAATGTTAAGTGTGAAAAATCCAACTAAAATTAGCATTACAAGATCGACTGCAAAAATAATATTTCTTATTAACATGGACATTTCAATAAATGTTGCTACAAGTCCAATTACTACAAATATAATAATGGCTAGATTTATTATAATTTTATTTAAAGTGAGAATTCTCTTGTTTTGAATTTCTATTTCTCGTCTCATTTCCAATAGACTTTCTTCTGCTCGTTCATTGTACTTTTCTTCCTTAATTTTTTTAGCCGATAATAGTTCATTGACATTAATATTCAATATCTTACATAACTCCAATATAACTCCCGCATCGGGAATAGATCGTCCATTTTCCCAATGTGAAATAGCTCTATCAGTAATATTTAGTTTATCAGCCAATTCTTATTGAGTCATATTTTTTTCTTTTCGTAACTCAGCAATAAATCTTCCTATTTTTTCTTGATTCATTTTTTTCTCCTCCTCTATTCAAAATTGATTATAATATAAAATTATACAATTGTATCCACAGAGTTAGTAGAGTTGAAAGAATATTCAATATTATTTATTTTGTGAACAAAAAAGACTATTTCTAGTCTTTTATTTGTTTTATATTTTTATTATTCGTATTTGTTACTATTTTTTTACCTGTCTTTGCTTCTATCTGCTCTCTTGTATTTTTAGCTATTGTACTTCCTTCTATTACTGATTCTTTTGCATTCTCTTTACTCTTTACATCACTTGATTTAGATATTTCCGTTGATGATACTTCCGCAAGCATGTTAAGTACCAGTTCCATATTAGTCATATTATCTCTTAAATTTTCTTTAGTGAGTCCTTTATATGATTTATATTCTTTTACAGAATAACCACTCCAAGTTTTTGTTAGAAGATTTGTTAAGTCTGCAAATTCTTTACTACTTTCTACTCCATTGTTTTTTAATTCATCAGTAAACTCTTTTCTGGCGTCTATTGCCTTTAATCTTTGATTAATCCAGTCATCAGAGTATCCTTTTCTTCTATAGGCATCAAGTGCTCTATTAATAGTAATTTCCGGATCATATTCTTCATCAATTCTTTCTTTTCCTAAATGAGCAAGCCATAACTTTATTGGTTCTGCTTTCTTACTAGGAATCGATTCAATTATACGAAACATTCCTTCTAAATCAACGACATCAGTTAGTCTATTCTTTCCATCTTTAGCTAACATTTTCAAAGCGTGACAATTTGTCACGGTTTCATTTCCTTCTTCTTTTAACCTTTGCTTTAATTTTCTCCAATATGCAGTAGCATCTTTGCTTTCAGTTAAGATAGAAACAATATCAATAACACTAATATAATATTTTTCTTCATCAGGGTTCCATACTGTTCTAACTTTTTTATTTTCAAATGTTTTATTTAAGATTTGTAATTTATTATTCATTTTCCCCCTCCTTTTTTACAATATCTAATTCATATCCTAAAGCAGATAATAATTTACAAAAATTACCAACTGACATAGAATGCATATTCTTCTCCATTCTAGCAATAGTAGACTGTGCTATTCCAATTCTATTTGCTAACTCTCTTTGACTTAAATTTGATTCATATCTAATCTTTAAATATTTACATATTAAATCAAATTCATCATTATTAATTACATCTTTACTGATATTTTTCATCATGTATCACCTCTAATTGCATAATAGCAAATATGCTATCACATTGTCAATAGAAAAGACTAGATTTCTCTAGTCTTTAATTCTATTATTTAGATTTCTTTGCAGCTTTAGCTTCTTGTTTTTCTTTGATTGCAGCTTGTACCACTCCGTCGATACATGGTCGATTCTATATGTCCCCGTGAAGTTATGTGGTCGAATGCAATAGTCACCATCAAGTTATAGGGTCATAAGGCATAATCACCGTGTAGTCTTTGGGTCGATAGTTTTATAGCCACCGTCACGTTACGGGGTCATTACTTATTATCATCACTTCCAACTACATAAGCCGGAACATCTTTAAATCTATCTACGTTAGGATCGTATTTAGGAGTTTCTGTTTTTACTTCTGATGGTTCTTCATTTCTTATTTCAGTCTCATTTGAACCTTGAGAGGTATCATTACTCTCTTTAAACACAATATCTAATTTTTCTTTGATTTGGTCTTTATTAAATGGCTTAGCAATATAATCTATAAATCCTTCACTTAAGTATTTTTCTCTTGCTCCTGCTACTGCATCGGCAGTTAATGCAATAGTTGGAATATTGAAATTAGGATTCTCTTTTAATTTAGCAATTGCTGTTTCACCACTCATATTAGGCATCATTATATCCATTAAAATTAAATCATATTCGTTTCCATTGATAACCTTATCTAAGCATTCTTGGCCATCATAGCATTCATCAATTTCAAAACCAAATCCATCTAATGCTTTTCTAGCAACTTTTATATTTATTTTAGTATCATCAACTATTAATACTTTCTTACCAGAAAGAGATAAATTAGTGTTAGACTGAACTAGTGGTTCAACTTTTGGTCTTTCAACTACTTCTTTTTCTTCTACACTCGCTTCTTTTACTACTGGTATTGATTGAGTAATATTAATTTCTACTGATTGGTTTGGGTCAGTCATTTTACTTATTTTTTGTGGAATTTGTACTACAAATAATGATCCTTGGCCAAAAGTAGATTGAACATTAATTTTACCACCCATCATTTCTACAAGCGCTTTAGTAATTGCAAGTCCAAGTCCTGTACCTTCTGTAGTTGTATTTCTTTCTACATCTAATCTTTCAAACTTCGTAAATAACTTATTAATATTCTCTGCTTTTATTCCTCTACCTGTATCTCTTACACTGATTATTAAATTACAATTATCATTTTGATTTATACATTTAGCAGTAAGTTCTATATCACCTTGTTCTGTATATTTAATTGCATTAGTAAGCAAATTATTAATTATTTCTTTAATATGTGTTTTATCGCCTATTAACTCATATGGTATATCAGATGCAATATTAAGTTTAAAGTTAATATTTTTTTCTCCAATTCTTACAGCATCTACTTTAGCAAGTGTTTCTATTTCTTTTCTGAAATTATATGGAACTTCAGTAATCTCCATCTTATTACTTTCAATCTTATTAATGTCTAAGATATTGCCAACTATTTCAAGAAGTGTCTGTGATGCTTCTAAAATATAATCAGCATCTTCTACTATCTCTGGATCTGCAGTATCTTTATGACTTTGAATATCTTCACTAAATCCTACTATAGCATTAAGTGGAGTTCTTATCTCATGGGACATACTAGATAAAAAATCAGATTTGGCTCTATTTGCACGCTCTGCTTGATCTTTTGCAATCTCTAATTGATTAATCATTTTAACGTCAGGGTTTTCAATGAAAAAATAAGTTAGTATTGTAATAAAAGCCTCACATGGAGATGTTAATAAAATTGCAGGATTAATAAATTGTAATACTGTTGATATAGTTCCAGTCAATAAAAATAATAGTAATGGAACATATTTGCTAATTGATTTTTTATCATTTTTTAAATTTTTGATGCAACTAATACTCATTAATAAAATGTTTAATGATACACATATAAAAACTGTAAGTGTTGCTAAACCTGTAGTATAAACATCTGTACCTTCATGTACGATATTTAATGGTAATAGTAAAACAAGTATAGCACCAACAAATAATATTACGTATTTAATTTTGTTTAATATATCCTTTAAAGAATCTTTCTTCGCTAAACTTAAAATATAAGAGCTAAATAAACTTGTCCATGTAAGAATGTATACTAAGAATAATTTATTCAGAATGATTATTATTAATTCAGACATATTTGCTTTAATTGCACTATATTGAATTGTATCTAAAATTAATCCAAAAATATTTAATATTATTATTATTGAATATATCTTGTTATCGTAATTATCTACTCTTTTCTTTGAAAAATAGATAATAGAAATTAATAGCAAGTACACAATACTAGTAAAAAATACATACATCATACTATATCACCATAATAAGTATAACATAAAAAAAACAATAATTTAATTTCATTATTGTTTTTTTCTTACTAAAGTTTTTGGTTTTTCTTTGTTATTATCATATTTATCAATTAAATCAGTAAGTTTTATTGTATCTTGTAATCCCAATTCTTCTAGTGCTCTTATATTGCGTTTTCCTGATCCTGTTACTGGATAACTTTCTCTTACCGGTATTATTCTTAAATATACTGAATCAATTATTTCACTTGGTAGAGATGCTACTAGTCTTTGTTTAATCGACTCCATAATTTTACTTTCTTTCATTTTAGTGAATGGTTGAAATTGTATTGTAGAAATATATTTTGATTCATTTTCTACTGTTGTACTTGATAATATGTTTTTTGTATCTAATGTTATAACATCATCAATATCAAATGTTTGAATAATGTTATTTTCCTTTTCAGGAATTCTTCCTTTAACATGTACTGCACCAACTTTATCAATGTATCCATAAGTTTTACAAGAAACCCATTTCCTTCCCAAATTATCTTCTACTATTAAACTATTAGTAGCTTGAGGGTTATTTTTGTAACAAGATAAATTTGTGTATGAGTTTGCTACTATTATTCCAGGTTCATTATAACTACATTCTACGTAATTACCATTTAAATCCTTTTTTAAAGCAGTAACAACAACATATGGAACTGGTAACATACCAATTTCTTGTCTTCCTAATTTTGGAGTATATAACTTTTGATATAGGGATTTCCATAAAGTATAGAAAATTCCACCATGTTCACAATCACCACCACCAATTGACAATGTAGTAAATGGTAGTTTTAATCCTTTCATACTAACCCCACTACCAGCTCTTGATTTCCTTAAAAATTTATTTATAAATTTTGCTTCTCCTTTTTGAGTTCCCTCTCCAACAGCAAATGTAGCGAGTAAAAATGGCATTTTTCTTCCTTTTCCATCTTGATGATACTTTTTATCAATTAAGTATTGTTTAGCTACTTCTAAAAGAAAACTTGTAGTTATATCCAAATAATTTGGTTTATTTAATATTATGTAATCTAATGCTTTTTTAGGATCATATTCAGGCTCTAATGCTACTGACCATCCTTGCATTAAATTATCCGAAATGGAAGTTATTACATCAGTATTTGAATCAGGATGAATGTGGGCAAGACCTCTAAGGCCTGGTATTTTAGGATTTCCACATAATTCGGGATCATGAAATCTTCCCATAGTTATAAGACTTCTATTTTTATGTATTATCCCATTTGGAAATCCTATTTTAGTTGAGCCACTAGTATAAGTAATTAAAAAGTCGCTTTCAAGATTACCTCGGTTTGGTAAATATTTAGAGTAATTTTTTCCTTCAGCAATGTATGAAGACAATCTCATACAATTATCATTCTCTTCAATTATGGTTTTTGCTTTATCTTCAAAACGATAATATGAATCTAATTCTGGCTCATATTCATCACATAATTTAGGATTATTTGGAAGTGAATCAGTAAGTGATGCAACTACTATGTTTTCTATATTCTTTGATTGAATTATGTCTGATATTTTTTCGTAATTGTCATCTGATACGAATAATACTTTCTTATTTACGTCATCAATTATAGAAGTTAAATAATCTTTATTATAATCAGCACCAAATAAATTAACTTTTAATCCTAACCTATTTGCAGCTAAAATAATATAAATAAGCTCAGGGGTATTAGAAACGCATACACCAATTTCATCTCCCTCAACCAATCCTGACTGACACATTGATTTGGCTATACTATCTGCTCTATCAAACATTTCTTTAAAACTTACCTTATTACCACGATAAAATAATGCTAAGTCATTCATATTTTTTTTGTTTCTATTTTTTAAATATTCATACCATGATATATTATACTCTTGTTCTAGTTCTATTAAGGCCTTTATTGCTTTTAATCCTTTTTTTGTTTTTATAATTCTCTTTGATGGCATATTATCAGGCAATTTTTCCATCAATGAGTATTCATCTTGAACTTTATAAGTAGGAATTCTACCATCAATATCTAAATAGTTCATACTAACACCAATCCCCTCAAAGTACGTATTAATCGTGTCATATTCTATCATTTTTATTGGATTTTGTCAATGGAAGTACCTTATCGATAGTGTAAAATGATTTGGGGCACATAAAAAGAAAGACCAAAATGCGTTATAATAAACTTGATACAAAAAATAAAATAACGGAGGTCTTTCTTATGAATATAATATCATATTTTCATCAATTTTTGGAGAATAGTTTTCACTCTTTTTTAGAAAAATATTTTCTATAATCTAATTTTTGGCATAAATCTTCTGATTTTAATAATTATATTATCTTCATAACCGATTTAGATTCGTTCAGTTATTCTTTTATGATAAATGCTATTAAAGTATATTTTGAACATATGGACGAAGTATTCTTTCATACTTCTTATCGTAAATCTTTTTGTAAATCAAAAGGCTTTTATAAAAAAACTCAAAAGTAGATAAAGCCCAATTAAATCAAGGTTAAAATAAATTTTATGTTTTCTATAGAAATATCAAATGACATTAAATATGCAACTATAAAAATAGAAAAATATCATAATATTAATCTTCATATCTTGGATACTGCGGCTACAGGGGGGTTATAGGAAATAAACATCATAATATCTTAATCTTCCGATTATTTGTTTTTCTCTACATCTTGCCAATTCTTATTATTTAAAAGTTCTGCATCTTCTCCAATAAATACCTTACTTGCTTCTTCATCATCTTTTAGTTGGTATAACATCCATGCTGTCATGTAAGAATCAGTTTTCTCAAGCATATTTTCATGTTCTGTTCCTACTGATCTTGCTCTAACTTTAAAGACATCATCTGATATTTTATTATAATTTTCAATTAATGATGATAAAGGTGCAACTCCACCAAATTCTTTACTTGAATCATTTCCAGCATCATCTGATTTGCCTGTACCTGCTGTCATAAAGTATGGGATTTTTATTTTAGATGTATCATAACTCCATCCCATATTATTTGCTAAAAATGGATATGCAGCACTTCCAGTAAATATTGCTTTATAATATTTTCCATTTTCAAATTCAGTAACTGCTCTTAAAGCACCTGCTCCACCTTGAGAGTAACCTATTATTCCAATATTCTCTTTATCTATTTTATTATAAAGTTTACTTTCATTTGGTATGTTTAACATATAGTCTAATGTAATAGAAGTTGTTTCTCCTTTACCTGATTGTCCATCTTCATTTCCTACTACTATAAATCCCCATGATGCAAGCCTTTTAAAGAATGGCTCATATCTAAAAGCAGGAACACCACTAGCATTAACTACTACAATCATTGGATATTTTGTATCATTACTTTCTAATTCTTTTGGATACCAAATTCTAATCTTTTTTATAGATTTATTATCTGACTCATGTTCTTCATAAGCTACTTCATAATCTCCAAGTTTAGAATACTTCATTTCAAGTTCTGAATCAGATTTAAAATCTTTATAATAATCATCTTCGTATACTGGTTGCTGGCTTTCAATATATCCTTTTATTGCTAATATACCAAGAATTATTATTAATACTAAAAATATAATTCCAATTATTTTTAACACTTTTTTCATACTTCCTTATCACCTTTTAATTTGTTTTTTCTTTTATAAATTTAATCATTCTATCGAAGGCATCTTTTGATATTTCATCTGCTCTTTCATTGGCAACAAAACAATGTTGCATTTCTTTTCCTCTTTCTGCAAGTGGATCTACAAGTTCATGTTCTACTTTCATCTCTTTTAATTTAGCATCCATATCTCTCATGTCAACATAATATTCACTACCAAGTAAAACTGATGGAATATAATTTGAATCGATTGATAAAATATTATTATATTTCTTTAATTCTTCTTTACTAATATAAATAGAACCTTTTATATAATTACCGACTAAAATCTTAGTTGCTAAACTAAATTTATTATAAACAAGTGGTGCATCATCAATTACTAACGCTTTTACTTGTTCTGGTTTTAATACAGGAGTAATATTCAATAATTTTGCATATTCACTATTAGTAATAATACTTCCAATTTGACTTGTCATTATTGCTCCAGCAGATGAACCCATTATAATCACTTTATCCATATTAATATGATATTCTTCGGAATGTTCTATCATGTATTGAAATGCAAGATTAGCTTGGACAAGTGGTGTTGGAAAATGATAATCAGGAACAAGAGCATAGTCAACATTTACTATATTGAATCCCTCAGCACAAATATCATCAAGTAAAGCAGTAACATCACTTTCTGCTAGTGGATTTCCATCATTTTTGCTTCCGCCAAAGAATCCCCCACCATGAAAGTAAAATAATGTAGGTCTATCTTCTTCAGTATTTTCATTTGTATATGTAATATCTAAAAAACTATTAGGATACTCTTTTGAATAATTGATTTCAGCAATAACATATTGTCCATTTTTCTTAACCCCTGTATATGGTTCTCTTAATGGTTCATAAGAATTTTTAGTATTTACAGTTTCACTAGATGCTTTTTGAATAAATCCTACAATTATTTGAGTATGTGTCATTAAGAATAAATAACCTCCAATTATTATTAATACTAATACTCCTAATATAATTCCGATTATCTTTAATACCTTTTTCATCTCTTTACCTCCATAAGTTTTTATGATACTATTGTATCATTACATCAGAACCACAACAACATATCGAATCTAAATTGGGACAAAAGGAGCGAAATTGTATCATGAGATTACAAAGTGAAAAATATGTAGATAAATATATTACCGAAGCTTTATTTAATTTAATGAAAAAGAAAGATTTTAATTCGATTTCTATTACTGAAATATGTAATAAAGCAGGAACAGGAAGAATGTCTTTTTATCGTAATTTTGACTCAAAAGAAGACATTATAAAGAAATGGATTACAAATACAACGGATAACTTTTTAAATGAATCAGATATTAGTTATAAAAATGATACTACTAAAGATTATTTTATTAAGTTATTTTCTCATTTAGAAAAATATAAATCAGAAGCATATTTAATATACAAAGCTAATTTATTTAATTTATTAAAAAATGAGTTTGATAATAAACTAATAAATTTACATCAAAAGGAATATGAAAATTATAAATCATATTTTATAGCAGGCGGAATATTTAATGTATATTATTTTTGGTTAATAAATGGTAGTAAAGAAAATCCAGAAGAACTTGCAAATAAGATGGTTAATCTTTTAGAAAAATAAAAGACCAACTTTTTTTGGCCTATTATATCGGAATATTACTAAAAAAAAGATGAGATTATTTCTCACCTTAACGTACGTGAATATCTTAATTTTGCGATACATTTTATTTTCTTAAATCTTTACAAGTATCCAATACTATATCTCTTAATACTTCTTGATTATCTACATCATCTACTAAATACATTGGTTTAGCACTTTCATAAGGGATAGATTCTTGCATATTATATTTTTTATTATTATCAACTATTTTAACAAGTAATCTATCATCATAAATACCACCAAATATTATTCCATTATAGTAAAGTAAATATTCTCCCATCATAGATTTACAAGTTATATTATCTAACAAGTTTAATTGTTCTAAAATAAAATCTCTATAATCTTTTGTAGTAGCCACTCTATCAACTCCTATTTTTTCTTGATTGGATGTCTTATTACAGTCTTTAATTTACTAACATCACATTTTCTAGGATCAC
>Ga0247611_10009742_pt1 | contig 11466 bp, 12 predicted proteins | sample 177DNAGHGhighgp2_FD_192422 | JGI IMG/M metagenome (GOLD analysis project Ga0247611, IMG submission 192422) | Sheep rumen microbial communities from Palmerston North, Manawatu-Wanganui, New Zealand - 1770 DNA GHGhigh gp2 | ecosystem: Host-associated > Mammals > Digestive system > Stomach > Rumen... | reverse complement strand
AGTCGCCGTTTCTATTTTAACAACGCTAGTACATTTTGTGATTGTGAATTTGCTTGACTAAGCATAGCGACAGAAGCCTGAGAAAGAACCTGCTGTTTTGTATACTCTACCATTTCAGTAGCCATATCAGCATCACGAATTCTTGATTCTGCAGCTTGTGTATTTTCAGCTGCTACATTAATTCCTTTCTGTGCCATCTCCATTCTGTTCTGATAAGCACCAAGATCTGCTCTTTGTTTGTTTACATTTTTCAAAGCTTCATCAAGTGTGGCAATTGTTGTATTTGCCTCATCTGGACTATTGATAGTAATTTGATTACCTTCTTCTCCCTGAATTCCTTTCAATCCAAGAGCTGTTGCTGTCATAGTTCCAATATAAGCGCGAATATTTTGGTCAACATTTGCACCAACCTGGAATTGCATTACAGTATCAGAATCTTTTGAGAATCTTCCAGTTAACAAGTTCATTCCGTTAAACTGTGCTGAAGAAGCAATTCTATCAACTTCTGCTACGAGCTGAGAAACTTCTACCTGAATCTGCATTCTATCTTCATCTGAATAAACTCCGTTTGAAGCCTGAACTGCAAGTTCGCGAATTCTCTGAAGAACGTCTGTTGTTTCTGCCAAATAGCCTTCTGCTACCTGAACAAAAGAAACAGCATCGCCAATGTTTCTTGAAGCTTGATTAAGACCACGAATTTGTGATCTCATTTTCTCAGATACAGCCAAGCCAGATGCGTCATCTCCTGCTTTGTTAATTCTTTCACCACTTGAAAGTTTTGCCATAGATGCCTGCAAATTTGCTGCATTTAAACCTTCCTGACGACTAGCAAACAAACTTGCCATGTTATGATTTATTACCATATACTACCCCTCCTTGGGTATAAAAAATTATCGGCAGATTTCTCTGCCGACTTTAATTACTCGTCCCAATCAAAATCTTCTTTGGCTTCGGACGCTCTCGAAGCTGCGGTTGCAACTCCTTTTCTTGTGCTTTCTACTGGCCCAGCAATATTACTTGCTTTTACAATTTTAGCATTTTTTAGAATTCTTCTCTTGTTAGTAACGGTGTCTTTTACTAGACCTGAATCATATATAAAATAACCGTTATCTAATTCGATGTAGTTTCCTTTCATTAAAATGACATAATCATCGTCTGATATTTCTTGCCCAGTAGTTATTGCTCCTACTTGTCTAATCTTTGCCAATCCTTTATTTCCGTTTGCGCCTTTTATAGCCTTTACAGTATAAGAATCAGCAAAAAGAAAACAACTAAATAGCATTAAAAAAATAGCCACAAAAGTCTTTTTCATTTCGAATCTCCTCTTGTGTATTTAACTTTTTTAAATCAAGTCCTCTCTTCCAATGAATGTCAAAGCCTTTGCACGATTTTTGTGAATTATATCATAGTTAGGATATGACAATTTGCTTGTTCCGCGGGTATGAGAATAAATCTCTGGGAAGAAATAACATCTTGATCTGATGTAGAAGAAGTTCCACAAATCCAAATCCTTGTTCTTCAAGGCTCTTCCTTTTTTTCCTTCCTTTCTTGCGATAGCATCTTTCAATGCTTCTGCAATACCAACAATTGGAACATCGTCATCCTTATTTGACTTATAAACCGTACCAATGAAAACTTCTCCGTTTTCACCCTTAATTGCCACCAATGTTCCGCGTGGCTTTGTTCTTTCAAGCTGAAGTCTTCCGTTTCCAACTTCCTTTCCAATGAACCCGTCGCGAATTCTCAAAGAAATGAAACCGTTGTTTCCATGTTCCTTTCTAAATTCATCAACGAACTTCTGTGCTTCATCTCGTGCTTTATTACGAGCTTCTCTTTTCTCTGCTGCTCTCTTCTTAGCAGCTTCTTCAAATTTATTCATCTTTTTCTCCTTTCTATTTTAATGTTAAATGATTAGTCCATTCATAAGTGCAATACACTTGCTTGACCCACTCATATTTCATTTCTTCTGCCATGTTTTCGGGGCAGTAATGCATTGACGTAACTTCCATAGCGGATTCAAGAGCTTTTCTTCTTACTAAAACATCATTAATATGTTTACTTTCAAAGAACTTATCAATCTTTAATGAAGTGTTTAAGGTTCTTTTACCAAGTCCATCCATATGTAAGATTGCCGAAGCAAAACTCGGATCATTATTTAGTTCTTCAACCGCAGAAATAGCATCTTTTAAAAGACTTAAGTTATCAGCGTCCGTATAAACAATTCCGAGCCTTTTCATTTTTTCTTCAAGTTCTTTAATCTCACTCATACTAAAAATTATAAACCATTACTGCATTTTTGTCAACACTTTCAACAGTTGATTGAAATCCTTCTTCGAATTTTTCCTCAGCGTAAGATTTTCCAGATACACAAGGTCTTGGCACCCATTTAGACTCACATCTCTTTCCTTGCCTGAAATGGTCAAATTGTTCAACCCCAAGATTTTCTGATTGACAAAGATTTTGCAGCATCAAGACTTCTCCAACTGGAGGATTTTCGCCCCCACAGAATTCTTCGTAGAATTTTAAAGTTTCTCTAGCTGCATCCCAAAAATTCCACTTTCTGTGTTGATGGATTAACGGGTGCCTATCAAAATCTTGAAATTCTTCGTAAAATAGCATATCAGGGCCAATCATTGAATATGCGGCTTTATCACCATTCTTATATGTTCCCATACCAAATGTTGAATAGCCTTGTTCATGTTCCCAGGCCATATCTGACAATGAATTAATATAAACATTAAAATCATCAATAATTGGTGATTTTGGCTTATAAAGCCTTGTAGCGGCAACATTAAAATTGCCATTCAAAGTTCCTTCTGGGTTTATATAACCTGGAATATAAGTTCTTACCGCTCTGCTTATTCTTCTATAAACGTCTGCAGCATTAAAATTATCCAAGTTGTATTTATTTTGATACAATACAGAGATAGTTATTTCATCTGGAAAGAAGCAATACTTATTTGTAAGTTTAAAAAGATCTTCCGTTAAAACATCATCCCAACCTTGTTTAGTTGTCCAATATGTTATAAGATCTATAGCAATATTCATATCCAAATCTCTAGCATACTGCATACACTGAAAAGCGTTTTGATAATCAGGAATTAGTCTGCCTTGTTCTAATAGGATATCATTATCAAAAGTCTGAAAACAAAATATCAATGTTGTAAAATTATGACTTTTTAATACGTTAATAAACTCCTTAGTTATTAGAGCTGGGTGAAGCTCTATTATTTTTCTAGGAGCTTTTTCTAAATACTCAGGCATAGATTTTAGGTATTTATCAAAATCTTCTGGCGATAAATAATTAGGAGTTCCGCCGCCAAAATTAACCATTTCTATTGCCTGATTTTTTAGAATACTGTCATACTCTTTGAAGAGATGTGGCATATAGTCAAAATAGAATTTTTGAACTTCTTCTTCTGTATGATTGCTTTTTGGACAACCTTTATGCATACAGTAGCCACAATTGGCTTGTGTTTTACAGAATGGATTATGTAGATATACGACCGTTGGTCTAACGTTTTTTTCCCACATTTTTCTATAACTAACGATGTCTACTACATTTCCACTAAATTCTAACATTGCCACAACCCTGGTGGATTTTCCACCTCATAATCATCAATTTCGTGCTTTCTCTTTGTTTTGATATTGATAAAGTTATTTGGCAATAGTTCAACTTTGTCTATCACCAAGTCTCCATCAATTTCTACATAACTTTGTGCTTTGCCTTGATGAGCCCAATCTTGTAAAATATTACATAGCTGGGCTACTGTCATATACTCACCCATTAGCTGTTCCTGTAGAGGCCCCGTAGCCTTTATCACCGCGCTCTGTTTCTCTATCTTCCCAATTTGCTTCTTCGGTAAATGGAATAAGAGTAGGAATTAACTGAGCAATTTTGGAACCTTTTTTAATAACAATTTTCTTAAACATATTGTTATTTCTAATTACAACTCCAACATTTCCAGTATATTCGATATCTACGACGCCTGCTTTTGTTGAAAGCTTGAGCTTGTAAGCGTTTCCACTTGTGTCTTTTATAAGAGCATAAGCGTTCCAACCTGCTGGTGGTGTCATCTGAATAGCCAAGCCAGTCTTAATAAGCACTGTCTGATGCGCTCTAATTACCAAATCTTCATCAGAAAACAAATCAAAGCCTGCATCTGTTTCATGTGCTTTTTTTGGTATAATAGCGGTTGGTGAGAGTTTCTTCCAAGCTACTTTTACTACTGTCTTTTTAGGTGTTTTTGCTTTTGTTTCTGCCATTACTCTGATGCCTCTTTAATTCCTTTTTCGTTAAAAATCTTTCTAAGAGAGTCGATTGCTTCTCCCATCATTTTAGAAGCCTCGTCTACTGTTGGTGCTTCTGTTGTAACATCCATCTGGCCAGCACCTTTTGAGGTCTGTTTAAAATTAAGTCTGGCTCTTGTGTTAGGAATATTTGCTGTTTCTTCCATACTTTTCTCCTTTCTTGGCTAAATTATACTAGAGCCAATAATTTATGTCAAGTTAATTATATTGGAGACTTAAATGAAAAGTTTTAAAGATTTTGTTTTAACCGAAGATATAAATAACTGGGCTCTTAGCAGACTCGGAAAAAAGTTTAAAAACGGAAATATAGACTGGAGAGGTTTAGCAAGCAAGCCAAAAGATATAGAAGAATTAAAAGAACTATATAAACAGGAGCACCCTAACTACAAAGAAGAAGACTTGGAAGCTTTAAGTATTGAAAAAATTAAGAAGTTAGCTGGAGATGCTAATAATTTAAAAAAGAACAAAGGAAAACAAACATTCTTAGACAAATATAAAGAAGACGCAGATAAAGCGATTAGTGCCATTAAACGCTTGCTCACAAAAGCAAAAAATGAAAATCTTAAAGATGTAGAAGACGCTTGTAATAATGTTCTAAATGCCGCTTCCGTTGTAACTGAAGATGACGAAGTAGACGGAAATAATGCTCTTGATACAGATACTACAGAAGAAAAAAGTTCAGAAGCAAAAGCTATTGAAGAGAAATTAAAAGAACTAGACGCTGTTGTTGCTAAACACGGCATTGATATCAATGAAATGTTTATAGGCGCTTCTGAAATAGAACAGGGCGATATCGCAGATCAGATTATTGCTTTCTTAAAAAAACTTGGTGCCGACAAAAATGTAATAATTGGAGGCAGCAACACTGTATTAAAAGACCTCTTAAACAATGCCGACACAAACAAAGATAAAATTTTCTCGCCAGAAGAAATAAGAGAGTTTGTTTCCGCAAAAGATAAAGCAAATTTAACTGGCTCTGGAAAAGTAGATGAAACAGTTGCTAGAGTTTTGCCATTCGTTTTGTTTATTTTGTGGGTAAACACAACAGCTCCAGATGTATTGCAGAAAGTAAGTGAAAAAACACATGGTAGAGCACAAGGTGAGGGTGTTTCAGAAAACTTTAATTCTATAATTAAGGCCGTATCAGAAAAAAGATTAAAATTGGATAAAAAAGCTGAGCCATTTAAAGCCTTAGGAGATAGATTTATAAACGATATGCTTTCTGAAGACAAGTACAAAGAACTTGTAGTTAAGTTGAATAGAATCGCAGCAGAAATGAAAAAGCCTATCCCTGCTTCACCAATCAAAAATGGAGCTAACCATCCAGTAAGCCCTCAGCCCCAAGAAACTCAAGATAAGTCTAAAACAGACACTTCTTCTGATGATCAAACAGAAACTTCTGAAACTTCTGAAACTTCTGAAACTTCTCCTGACAAAGCTAATGTCGAAGACGAAGAAGAAGCAAGAAACAGCACTAAGGATTTAATTACAAGTCTTACAAGAGATTCAAAGAAAGAAGAAGTAAACGCTGCTATAGAAAAAGTATTCGGAACCGCCACAGATGCAAATGAAGACGGTGATGCAAACAGAGGTACTGTATTTGCGAACTTAGTAGATGCTATAGAAAAAGCAAAGAAGAATAACCAATCTCTTTATGACGTTTCTCACGCTAAGAAAAACGAAGAAAGCGAAGAAAGCGAAGAAAAGCCAGAAGTACAAACAGAAGATTTCTTCTTTGATTGTGCAGATAACAAGCTTATAAATGAAACACTTGTTGGAAGAAAAATTGGTGCGGCTCTTGGTAGAGTAAATATAGGCAACAACGAGAGAAATACAAACTCTTGGAATAAATGTTTAATTGACCTTAGAAAGAAACAAGTTGCAACATTAAATAAAGCAAAAACAATTATGGCTAAAATGTTTGACAACATCAACTCTGTTTCTAAGAAAGGCAATCTTTTGGTAGACCTTAAAAAACTTGACTCTAACTATAAGTCAAGCATGACAGCCATTTTTATAGATTACAGAAAAGCAAACAGCTATAATGGCATTGGTGCTATGGCACACGACTTAAGAGTTGCTGGCTTAAAAGGTGCTAAAAAAGCAAAAGAGGCTGAAGAAAATTCAAAGTTTGGTCAAGAGTCTAAAATTATAAACCAGAACATAGAAAACAAAATTGAAAGCATAAACGCTCAGAGTTTGGACAAATATATCCAGGAAGATCTTAGAGATGTTTTTGCGTATGCTGTTTTAAATCAAAGCAATCCTATGGTTTTACAAGAGCCAGACGTTGACAGTGATACTGGAAAAATGACTGTTATAAAGTCAGCCTTTAATGCTGTAGCAAACAACAACGAAGTATTTGGCGTTGGAAATGAAAGAGAACTTATGGTATTCCTTGGTAAGCTTTTGGAGAAATCTAAAGAAGATCAGGAAATTGGAAGATGGCTTGCTAACTATAAAGGTGTGTATGATAAAAAGAAACTTATGAAACCAATCAGAAATGTAATTTTTGATCTTAACAAGGTTTCTGGTTCTATATCTAAGAAGTTATCTAATTCACCAGACCCTTATGCAGATATTTGTTCTGCTCTTGGTTTAACACAAGAAAACTTGCACGAATGTGTTAAATCATTTAAGGAATATTATTTACTTACAGAACAATTATTTAAGAGAAACCCTAAGCCACAACAATCGGCTACATTCACTGATGAAGAGAAAAAATCTCTTGCAACATTGTGTTTACTTGCAGCAGTTGGAAAACCAAATGATCAAAAACTTTCAGCTTTGAAGACACCTGCAGCGTCAATTGTTTTGAGTAAAATAGGTAGGGATGAAGCAATTTCTCAACACTTAACTATAGATGACATAATCAAATCTGCTCAAAAGTTTGTTGAAGAAAATAGCGACAAGGTAAACAAGGCTGCTCAGGGACTTATGACTCTTATCAACAAAGAGCCACAACCACAACCACAACCACAACCAACAGAGCAACCAACAACACAACCACAGCAACAACAGCCTGCCGCTGGTCAAAATGGACAAACTAATGTAAACGACATATCGGCTCAAAACGACGACTCTGAAACTGGCGGAACAGATTATCACTATGCTGATGGTGAATCGGTTGTTACAACTCCACAAGCAACAGTAACAACTGGTGCAGTTGGCGGATACACAATTCCAGATAGGCTGACAAAACAGCTAATAAGAAGAAGAATTAAATCATTTGTATAAAAAATAAGCCACCCATTTGGGTGGCTTTTATTATGCGTGGGTGATTTCATTACATCTTATTTCATTGTTGTAAATCCATTTTCATCTGCTTTTATTTCTATAACTTCCTGAATATTTTCCTTAACTGTTGGATTATGGCTAACTACATAAACTCTAGCGTCTTCTGCAACATCTTCAAGAATTGATATCGCTGCTTTTATACCAAATTCATCCAAACCGTTATCAAGCAATTCATCTACTATTAACAATCCAGACTGATTAGAGAAGAATACTCTACTCAAACCAAATAAAGCAAAAGCTGCTGCTATTTCCATTCTTGTTTTCTGTCCGCGACTCAACGAAGCAAATGTTATCTTCTCCCCATCGCACTTTATTGTTTCTACCAAATCTTTGTCAAATTCTACTTCCATTTTTCTATCATTAAAGAAGAAAGGAAGATATTGATTAATTTTCTCGTTGAAAACTGGAATCATTTCGCCAATAAAGAACTTTTTGAAACCATTCGATTTGTTAGAACAACATTCCTTAAGATACTCGTAGTGCCTTTTTTCATATTCAATTTCTTCTAAGCTCTTTTTTGTTTCCTCTGTTTTTGACTTAAGTGCTTCGATATCTTCTTTAAGTTTTTCAACATAATCTTTGTTGTAAACAGATTTAACACTTCCATTAACTGCAGTAATAATCAAATTGTTATCTGTTTTAATTTTTGCAAGTTCTGCCAGCTTATCGCCGATAGAATCAATATACTCTTCTGTATACTTAGGAAGATCAAGTTTAGACTTCTTCTCTTTAAGCTCTGTAATTTCAACAAGAAGTTCAGCCTGTTTTTTACAATTTTCTTCGTATGTTTTATCAAACTCAGCTTTATGTTTTAAGGCATTCAAATACTTCTCGCGAACAACATCAGAGTTAGAAACAAAGTTCTTATCAAGATTTTCTCTAATCATATTTACATCAGCAAGGAGAGTATCATAAGTATCCTTAAACTCTGTAAGGTTTACCTTTTCTTCCTCGAGCTGTTTATCAAAATCTTTAATATCTTCTTCAAGCTCTTTAATTTTCTTTTCGATAATCTCTCTTTTTCTAGCAGTTTCTTCTGCATCCATTGGATTCCCACAGTATGGACAAATTGCCTCTTTTACTTTTGCCATATCTTCGTTCTGTTTTTTAAGTTCTTTTTCCGAAGCTTCTTTCTTAGATTTTAAGTTTCTTACTTTTTCCATTGAACTATCAAGCTGAACTTTTGATTTTTCAATTCCACTTTCTCTTATTTTGATTGTTTCAAGATCTGCTTTATACTTTTCTTCTTTCTTCTTGTTTTCATCAAAATCAAAATCACCATACTTAACCAACAATTCTGATTCTTCTTCTGGGAAAGTGTTTATAGAGTTCAGCTCGTCATGAAGCTTTTTCTTTTCTTTAATTTGTTTTTCATACTCTTCATTCAAAGTAGTATTAGAAAGCTTTGCTTTTTCAGCAGCGACATCTATGAATTCAAGTTCTTTTTCTTCAGCTTCAGCTTCTTCTATTTTCTTCTGAGCTTCTTCTTTTTGCTGTTTTAACTCAAGCAATTTTTCTTTTGCCTGCTTATTATAATTATCAAGGTTTTCTTGAGCAGATTCTTCTTTCGCTTTGCTTTCTGTATATCTAACTCTGGCCTCTTCTTCGCCTTTTTCTAACTCTTTTATAATTTTCTTTGTTTCTTCATAGAAATAAGAAATCTCTTTCAAACTTAAAATATTTTCAAATATAGTAAGTCTATCTGTGTTATTTGCTTTAAAAAAGTCAGCATAAAATTCTGAAGAAAATACTGTAGAGTTTACAAAAGCAACATACGGCATTCCGAAATACTCTACTATTTCTTCGTTTGTATCGGCAATGTTTTTACAAGAGATATCTTTATCGCCCTTAAACAGATAAACCTTATCTTTGTGAGTTGTGTGTGCGCGATATCTTAAAACTTTATAAACTTCGTCATCGTCGCCAACAAACTCTACAGAAACCTTACAATCTTTTCCAATCTTTCTGTTAACAACGTCTGCTACTTTTTCCTGTCTTGTTTTACCATAAAGAGCAAACAACATTGCTTCTATAATTGTAGACTTACCAACACCATTCTTTCCAGAAATATTTGTAATTCCATTTCCAGACAAATCAATTACTGTTTCTTGAGGACCATAACTGAAAAAGTTTTTAATACTTACAGATTTTATATATTTCATTTATTACCCCTTCTTTACTCTCTTCAAAACTTCTTTAAAGCAACTAAGAAGTTTTTCATTATTTATATCAGACTTCTTTGTTTCTTTCAAGTATTTTACCATACTCACTGCAACACCTTCATTTGCATCAATTTTTGAACGAATGGAAGTATCTGCTGTTTCGTTTTTTACGAACTTTGCATTAACTTCTACCGCGCCTTTTGATATCATTATATCACGAAGTTTTACAAAGTTCTCTATTTTAGAATCAATAATAACATCGACAATGTTATTATTATAATCTATCGAACTATCAGTTAAAGCGTCAGATAAACTAACTTCTAAATAATCTGGAGCATCTTTATATTCAACTAGTTCATAATCTGTTCCGTCAATAACGCAGAAATAATGTTCATGTTTTGAAGCTTCGTCTCTTCTAGTTGCATACTGAGAACCAGGGAAAACAATATTTCTTTTTTCTTGCTTTTTATGTAGATGTCCACTTACAACTAAGTCATAATGATCAAAACTGTCTTCTGTGAATGTTTTATCTTCACATTTTTTCTTTGGATTAAAATAAAAACCGTCTACTTCCAAGTGTGTAAACAAAACTTGTCCTTTGTTTGGTAAGTCGGCTGGGTTCTGAGTATATGATAAGAAATCATAATCCACACCACCAATATTAATTGTTTCTGATTTTTTAATAAAATGTGCAAAAGATTTGAAAGCTTCGGCTAGACAATCGTTATCATTGTTCATAGAATCGTGATTACCAACAATAATCAAAAGTTCTATACCACTTTCTTTAATTTCAAGAAGTTTATTAAAAAACGGAATAAACATTTGGTTTTTAATACTGTTAGAAGTATCGAACAAATCCCCGCCAACTACTATATGTTTTATTTGATTTGCTAAACAGTATTTCTTTAAATAGTCTAAGAAATTAAGACATTCTGTGAGTCTTAATAAGTCTTTGTTGATATGTAAATCACAACAAAATGCTATTTTTTCTGCCATACTTTCTCCTTTACGAAAAAGTATAACTCCGAAGCATTAATCTGTCAAGAAAGTTAAACTTCCTTCTGGTACAATATCCCAAAGAGAATACTGTTCTATTTCTTTCTTAGATACTTTAGCCTTTTGTCTTTTACAGTTTATTATAAAATCTGGTTTTAAATTTTTCAATGTCCAACACTTCTTAAATTCGTTATCCCAATATTTATTAAATGTATAACATCTTCTAGGTATATGGAAAGTAACACCCCATACTTCCCCATAGTTATCAAATGTCATACCTTCTTTGAATTCTGACTGTAAGTGATTTTTTAAGTCTTCTTTGGAAAAGCCTAGTATTTCAGACCATCTAAATGGCCCATCATATTTTAAGCAATAACGAACGTTTTGCTTGATATTCTTATCTATGCTTGAGACTTTATTCTTTTTTTTCTTTCTTGATAGGCAGGCTTTACAAATAGATTTATGTCCATCTTTTTTGCTTTTGTCTTTATGAAACTCGCTTAAATCCTTTTCCTGCCCACATCTTTTGCATCTTTTCTTTTCCATCTTAGCTATAATAATTAACCAATTGGTCAATTATTTCATTTGTAAATTTAGGGAACTTAATTTTAAGCTCTGCTCTAAATTTCTCCTCGTTTGTTATTACTGTTTCTTCTATTTCTTTTTTTAGATTTCTGTATTTTTGGGCGGTTAATTCTAC
>Ga0247611_10009741_pt1 | contig 11466 bp, 10 predicted proteins | sample 177DNAGHGhighgp2_FD_192422 | JGI IMG/M metagenome (GOLD analysis project Ga0247611, IMG submission 192422) | Sheep rumen microbial communities from Palmerston North, Manawatu-Wanganui, New Zealand - 1770 DNA GHGhigh gp2 | ecosystem: Host-associated > Mammals > Digestive system > Stomach > Rumen... | reverse complement strand
CTTTCTTGGATAGTTTCTTCATGCTTCACATCCTCCTTATTATTATTCCGTCAATAAAATGTTACCGCGCTTAAGGCAAGCCGAGATCGCAAGTCCGCTCTTCTCGGCCGCTCTTCTTATCAGGATCCTTCCGCTCTCGGAAGTCTTAAAGCATGCTGCCGTCGCAACATCCGTTGTCTCCCTCACAGGCGCGAAAGTCATCTTCAGCGGGAGCTTGACCTCCTGCAGAACCTTCGTCGAGAAAGCCGTCACGGATGCATTGAAGAGTTCGGCAACTTTCTGTACCGCATCGCTCTCCCTTGCCGACTGTGATACTGCTATTGTTGATACTGACTTCGCATCGATGCCGTGGTTTTCGAGAGTTGCATGTACCAGGACAGCCGCATAGTCAGGATCGCACCTTCCTGTCAGTTCAAGTCCGACACTGACAAGTTTGGGAACGAGTACGAGCGGCGGATTGCCCTGGCATTCCGGGAACTTCGCACATGTGATGAATATCGCTTTGGATGATCCGTTTGCCAGTGATATATAAGATTGAATAAAAGACTCTTTTGTCTCACGCGAATATCTGTTCACCGTGAAGATCATGGAATCGATCGCGGGCTCTGCGAAAACGATGGGAAGGTCTGTATAGATATTCACCTTCTCCCCGCTCTTGATCATCGCCAGATATGCTTTCAGCTTATCGGGATCATTCGGCGTCATGTTATAGGAAGCGATCGCGGTCGTAAGGTCGGGAGCAATATCTGCATTGCTGCCGAAACTCTTAAAGCACTTAGGACCGAGAACTTCACAGATCTGCTCATAGACCTCGTCGCAGTCAGCCAGAGTCGATCCGTCTCCCCTTCTTATTATTGCCGCGAAAAGCCCGTCCGGCGATACACAAATGACAGGGATGCCCGCAAGTGTCGGAGAGAGATTTCCGCTTAAGATCTCCACGGATGCTTCCAGCGGAAGGATCATTACTATGACTGCATCACGTTCACTGGCCGGCAGCGGAAGACGTGAAGCAAAAAAGTCTGCACTCTCGATCCATCTTCCTCCGATCTTGTCGATCAGACTGTTGCCAGTCTTAATGGCACCATCCGATCTACCATAACAAAGCAGAAACATTTCGAATCCTCCCGGCCGCATTTTCTTGTATTATAATATTCTTTATCAAAATCAAGAAATTTTTTCTGTCTTTATGTGAGGTGTCATTATGAGAATAGTTATCCTTGACGGTTCAGCTGCAAACCCCGGCGATATTACCTGGGCTCCATTGGAGAATATCGGCGAAGTTACTGCTTACGATACATCAGATCAGAAAGACATCATTGAGCGCACGCGGGGCTTTGAATGTGCCATAACTAACAAGAAGATATTCGACCGCAAAGTCATAGAATCACTTCCGGATCTCAAGTACATCGGCGTCCTTGCCACAGGCTACAACGTTGTTGATCTCGAATGCTGCAAAGAACACGGGATAGCAGTTACCAACGTTCCAGAGTACAGCACTTTCGCCACGGCGCAGATGACCATCGCCCACATACTTGAACTGGCTGACAAAGTCGGCATGCACACAGCTGCCGTTCATAACGGTGAATGGGTGACTTCGGAACAGTTCTGTTTCTTCAAGCAACCCTTGGTCGAACTATGGAACAAGAATCTTCACATCATAGGCCTTGGCAAGATCGGCAGACGCGTGGCAGCAATCGCCGGAGCACTCGGCATGACAGTCACGGCAACAGTGCACCGCGATCCCGGAACGGAATTTGTTGACTGCCATGGAGTACAAGTCCGCGTTCTGCCTCTCGAAGAAGGTCTTAGAAATGCCGACGTCATCAGCCTCCACTGTCCTTTGACGGAAGAAACAAAAGGAATAATAAATAATAATAGTCTTAATCTTATTAAGCCTTCGGCATTTATCGTCAACTGTGCACGCGGTCCGTTAGTCGATGAGCAAGCCGTATCAGACGCTCTGCGTTCAGGTTCACTTGCCGGTTACGCCTCCGATGTCGTTGATGTTGAACCGATGCTTCCGGACAATCCTCTTCTCGGATGCCCTAACTGCAACCTTACGCCCCACATCGCCTGGGCACCCAAAGAGACACGCATACGCCTTATCGAAATGGCAGCGGATAACCTTCAGAGCTTCATCGACGGCGGCAATCTCAATCGAATCGTTTAACAACATCTCTTCTTACGGAAACTACTCCGGTTTCCACCACCTCTGGTGGTACAGAATAGTGTAAATTTTGCTTGAGAATCCGAAATCACCCTGCTGTGTACCACCTGAGGTGGTATAACCAGGTGTATTCAAGCCCCTTTTTGGTACATCTACTCTGCTCCATACCACCTTGGGTGGTACGTTCAGGAGTATTGTGCAAATCTTATGAGGGGCCTGTTCTTTTAACTACATACTGACACCAGCAAAAAACAACGTGTGAGAAATCAACTCCTCTGACCCAGTATTGCAGCGGATCCAGAACACATTTGAGTTCTTCCCGGGAAGAACGACGTGTGAGGGAACTCATCTATAAGGGTATAAATATCGAGGGCGCACCAATATCAATTGGCGCGCCCTCGACATGGAATAAGGGATAGATTGTGTGTAGATTGGCTAATTAATTCGAATCGTCTCGATTCCGCTTCTTCCTACTTGTTGGAGTAAAGATAACATTTTCGCAAGGTAAGGTCAAGCAAAAATTTATGATAGTCTATCCTTTTTTGGACAATTGAACAGCAATGCCGGCTCCGGTCAGTACAAGCACCACAATTACGTGGATCGCGATCTCCGAATTGCTTGCCAGTCCCCCTGTCAGGAGACGTATCGCCATCTCCCCCTGGCGGCCCGAGAAAAGGGCAAAAAGATAGGGTACGAGAACGGATGCTATTATCTTCGCTCCTATGAAAGCAGTGAATATGGTGATAGCCCACTTCTGGAGGAAATAGACCGCAAATCCTATCACAAGTCCGAAAAGGATGCATACGCCCAGAGTGATCAGCGGAGACGTCCACGGAAGCTTTACCCCGAGAGAGTTGCTGTCGGTATATAAATACCATCCGCAGATAAGCGTTACAACTGCGACGAGTGCTTTCATATACAGTCCGAACGCGAGTGCTGCAAAGAGCACGACGCATATGGCCACCGTCACGAGTTCGGAATACTGCATGTGCATGAATCCGATATCGTAGGCTGACAGGAAATCAAAGAGCATGACGCCAAGGTAAGAACCGACGCATCCTCCGATCAGGCATAGAGCCACTCTGAATATCTTATATCCGGCGAAGCAGCATATTGCTCCGCCTACAACTGACAGCAGTGTCACAACAAGCATTGTCATCAGCTTTGTCCTCCCAACAGGTCTCTTCTCAATATCTCTTCCACTTCCGCTATGGTGGAAGCCGTCATCAACCTAGCCCTTATCTGTGCCGCACCGCGTATGCCCTTGATGTACTGCGGCATAACGCTGCGGAATTCCTTTACTGCAACTTCCTCGCGGATGACTTCACAAGACTCCGTAAGATGTCTCATGATCATTGATACCCTCTCCTCATCAGTGGGCAGGTGATCATCAAAGTCCTTGCCGCAAAGTTCATTTGCAAGTCTTGCGAACAGCCACGGATTACCCATTGCTGCACGTCCTACCATTATACCTGCGCAGCCGGTCTGTTCAATTATGCTTTTTGCCGAATCTTCATCCTTTATGTCTCCGTTGGCAAAAACGGGTACGCCAAGATCTTTGGCAGGTTTACTCAGCGCCGCTATATGATCCCAGTCAGCTTTGCCTGAATAGAGCTGTTTGCGTGTCCTGCCGTGAATGCAGATCATGGATGCGCCGGCAGATGCCGCTGCCTTTATGAGTTCAAGACTTTCACCCGGGGTGTCAAAACCCGTCCTTGTTTTAACTGTTACAGGCTTGCCGTAAATGGAAGCTGCCTTTGCGGCACTTTCGACTACTTTGCCTGCAAGTTCCGGGGTCTTGATAAGTGCTGACCCCGCACCGGTCTTGACGACCTTGGGCACAGGACAACCCATGTTGATATCTATCATTGATACTTCACGGAGCCTGTCATCTTCGCAGATGGCTCTTATAGCATAGTCAAAATCCTCAGGGTCGTTGCCGAAGAGCTGGATCGAAGTGATCCCCTCCCCTTCGGGATCTATCCTCATATACCGAAAGCCTTTATCCACTCCCGAGAAGCGTACAGACCTGGCGGAAGACAGTTCCGTGGGGCAAAAACCCGCACCGTATTCGTGGCATATCCGCCTGTATACGACAGTGGATGTCCCTGCCATCGGGGCAAGACATATGGGTACATCTATTGTCAGATTGCCTATCTTTACTTCTCCGAGCATATCCCTTTTCCTATGAATATATTGACTTTTAATTATTATAAAACAAGTATATTATATGTTAATGAAAAAGAGGTGATAATAAAAATGAATGATTGTCTTGTATATTTCTTCACCGGTTTCCTTGACAGCGGCAAGACATCTGTCATCTGCTCATGGATAGGCGGAGAGAACTTTAAGGGTAAGAAGATTGTCGTCATCGCCACGGAAGAGGGCGAGGAAGAGTATGTTCAGGAGAACTACGAAGGAGCAGATCCCGTTATAATCAGCTGTGAGACAAAAGACGTCAACAAGAAGCTCACTTTCGATATCGAGAAGCAGCATAAACCTGACGTGATATTCATCGAGTGGAACGGATCCGTATCCCCTGCCGAGTTCTTCGATAAGTGCGATGTTCCGAGAAGATGGGCTCTGGCAGCTGCCATAGTCGTCATCGATGCATCGACATACAGCATCTACTACAAGAATATGCAGACTCTCTTTGCAGATTACTTCAGGTTCAGCGATACGGTAATCTTCAACCGTGTCGATACCGAACGCGACAATATCCCGAAGCTTCGCGGCTCAGTCAAGAGCGTCAATCCTTCTATGAGCATCAACTTCCTCAGCGTGGATAATAAGATAATCAATATCGCAGATCATCTTCCATACGATCTTAACCAGGATCCGTGTGAGATCTCCGCTGATGATTTCGGACTCTTTTACACGGATGCGATAGATAATGTCAAGAGATATAACGGCAAGCGCGTAAGCCTTATCGGTGAGGCAGTAATACTCAGGGAGTTCCGCGGCAAGGCTTTCGTTCTGCAGAGACAGGCTTTCACGTGCTGTGCTGCGGATGTGGGGATCATGGGGATCTTATGCATGAAGGATATCTCATCGAACTTCCCCAAGGGACAGTGGCTCAAGGTAACCGGCAGGATCAAGTATTTCGAGGACAATCAGAACGGACAGAAGGTCGCAGTCCCCTGCCTCGATGTCGAAGACTATGCAATAACCAGCAAGCCTGACAACGATATAATTTATTTTAATTAATATAGAAGAGGTGATTTTAATGTCAACAAAGGTAGATGTTTTCTCAGGATTTTTGGGAGCAGGCAAGACAACTCTCATCAAAAAGCTCATTGCAGACGGATACAACAATCAGAAGATCGTTCTTATCGAGAACGAGTTCGGCGATATCGGAATTGACGGCGGGTTCCTCAAGGAATCAGGCATCGAGATCACGGAGATGAATTCGGGATGTATCTGCTGTTCACTCGTAGGCGACTTCGGAACGGCACTTAAGGAAGTAGTTGATACTTACCACCCCGACAGGATCCTGATCGAACCTTCAGGAGTCGGCAAGCTCTCCGATGTCGTTGCGGCAGTAGAGCGTGTTGAGGGCTGTGAAGTATGCGGAACTGTTACCGTTATCGATGCATCAAAGTGCAAGATCTATCTGAAGAATTTCGCAGAGTTCTATGAGAACCAGATAAAATATGCCGGAACGATCATCCTGTCGAGAACAGGCAGCATCGCCCAGGACAAGCTTGACAAGGCAGTTGAACTCATCCGCGGCGTAAATGATTATTCCCAGATCATCACCACACCCTGGGAGCAGCTGTCAGGTGAGCAGATCATCAAGGCTATCGAGTCTCCTGTATCTGCTGATGATATGGCTGCAGCTCTCCTCGAGGCTGAGGAGCACGAGCACCACCATCACCATCACGACCATGATCACGATCATGAGGGCCACGATCATGAACACGAACATCATCATCACGATCATGACCATGACCACGAGGATCATGATCATGAGCACGAACATGATCACGAACATGGTGAAGGCTGCACATGCGGATGCCACGACCACGACCAACATCATGCAGATGAGGTATTCGACAGCATCGGATTCGAGACTTCAAGGAAGTTCACAAAGGAACAGATCGAAGAAGCTTTGGGCAAACTCGACGATAACGTTGCTTACGGTCAGATCCTGAGAGCAAAGGGTATAGTTGCAGGTGAGGACGGCAAGTGGCTGCACTTCGATTATGTGCCCGGCGAAGCCGAGGTAAGGGAAGGCACATCTGATGTTACAGGCAAGCTCTGTGTCATCGGTGCAGGTGTTAACAAAGAAGCTGTTAAGACATTATTTGGAATTTAAGATAATAACCGGAGACTGAAATGAGCAAGACCAAGACAGGCCTCAAGATAATTATTGTAGGTGCAGGCAAGATCGCACGCACGATCGTATCCCAGCTGGTTGACGAGGGACACGATCTGACAATAGTTGATATATCTTCTTCAGTTGTTGAAGAATTTACACAGGCATACGACTGCATGGGCGTAGTCGGCAACGGCGCAACTTATGCAACACTTAAGGAAGCAGGCATAGATACGGCTGACCTGTTCATCGCCGTTACCGCTTCCGATGAACTTAATCTCCTCTGTTGCACCATCGCCAAGCAGTTCGGTGATGCAGCAACCATCGCGAGAGTAAGGAATCCCGAATACAACCGCGAGGTCGGTTACTTAAGAGACAAACTCGGTCTTGCCATGATCATCAACCCGGAACTCGAGGCTGCAAGAGAGATTGCCAGAATACTGTTCCTTCCTACGGCTCTGGAGATCAACTCTTTCGCACACGGACATGCGGAACTCATCAAGATCAGACTTCCCGAAGGCAACATGCTCGACGGCGAGTCAGTCGCATATCTCGGTAAGAACATAACCAACGATATCCTCATCTGTGCAGTAGAACGTGAAGGCAATATCGTTATCCCTCACGGTGATTTCGTGCTGCAGGCAGGAGACATCATCTCCTTTGCTGCAACGCGTAAGTCCGGACTGTCATTCCTCAAGCTCATCGGATTCAACACGAAGGGCGTAAGAGATACCATGATCGTCGGCGGAGGAATCGCATGCTACTATCTTGCAGACCAGCTCTTAAGAGGCGGCATAGACGTCAAGATCATCGAAAGTGATTTCTCCAGATGCGAAGAACTGTCAGAGCAGTTTCCCAAGGCAACGATCATCAATGCCGATGCAACTGATAAGGAACTCCTCCTTGAGGCAGGCATCCATAACGCCCAGTCATTCGTACCTCTCACCGGCATCGACGAGGAAAACATCATCCTGTCGCTCTATGCCAAGGAAGTATCCAACGCAAAACTCGTAACAAAGATCACAAGGATCACTTTCTCGGAAGTAATCGGCAAGCTCGATCTCGGAAGTGTGATCTATCCCAAATACATCACAGCTGAGAATATCCTGACTTATGTCAGAGCAAAGCAGGCCACGATCGGCAGCAACATCGAGACTTTATACCAGCTCTTCGATTCTCGTGCCGAGGCACTGGAATTCAGCATTCACGAAGGTTCCGCGATAATAGGCGTTCCCTTGCGCGAACTGAAGCTCAAGAAAGATGTCCTGATCGGATTCATTTATCACAAGGACACTGTCATCATCCCTTCAGGTAATGACATTATCCAGGAAGGAGACTCTGTTCTCATCGTTACTACACATCACGGATTTACAGAGATAGAGGATGTACTGCAATGAACATATCAATGATCAGGTACATTCTCGGTAAAGTTACTTTTATCGTAGGATTCATCATGTTCATTCCGTGTCTTTGTGCCGCATGGTACAGAGAGTCGGAAGGATTAGTCTATCTCATTACTGCGGTTTCTCTTATCCTTGCAGGATTTCTTATTTCGCTGAAGAAGCCGGCTGATACGACCATCTATCTCAAGGAAGGTCTTGTTGCAACTTCCCTGTCCTGGATATTCATGAGTATATTCGGTGCACTCCCGCTTGTATTCACGGGAGAGATACCTCATTTTATCGATGCTCTCTTCGAATCGGTATCAGGCTTCACGACTACAGGTGCGAGCATCTTAAGTGATGTTGAGGCACTGTCGCACGCATCCCTTATGTGGCGTTCCACAACCCATCTCATAGGAGGTATGGGTGTGCTCGTATTCCTCCTGGCCGTACTTCCCACCAAGGGAGGTTCACAGGTCAACCTCATGAAAGCGGAGTCTCCGGGACCTTCAGTCGGCAAACTTGTTCCTAAGCTCAGGCAGACTGCAAAGATCCTGTATCTCATTTATATGGGACTTGTAGTTCTTGAGATAATCTTCCTCCTGCTTGGCGGATATACATTCTTCGAATCGATCAACACATCTTTCGCGACAGCCGGCACGGGCGGATTCGGATTCTACAACGACAGCATGGGAAGCTTTTCCACATACGGCAAATGGGTTGTAGCAGTCTTCATGCTCCTCTTCGGCGTTAACTTCAACTTCTATTATTTCATGATAATGAGACAGTTCAGGAAAGGCTTTGAGATGAGCGAGGTCAGAGTATATCTCGCGATAATCCTTTTCTGCACCGCCGTTATCTCATTTGATATAAGGACGCTGTATGCTACCACCGGCGAGACTGTTACGCATTCATTCTTCCAGGTGCTCACAGTAATGACCACCACCGGTTTCTCGACAACGGACTTTGACCTGTGGCCGACAACATCCAAGCTCCTGATGTTCATGCTGATGTTCTGCGGCGCGTGCGCAGGTTCCACCGGCGGCGGCATCAAGGTCTCCAGGTTCATAATCATATTCAAGACTCTGAAGAAAGAGCTGACATCTCTTCTCCATCCCAAGAATATCAAGAAGATACAGTCTGACGGCAAGACGATCGATCACGAGACTGTCCGCTCGGTAAATGTTTATTTCGTGGCATTCACTGTGATCTTTGTCATCTCGGCATTCATAGTATCATTTGAGAATTACGATCTTACGACAACACTGTCTTCCGTTACCGCAACGATCAACAACATCGGTCCCGGCTTCAATGCAGTAGGTCCGACATGTAATTTCGGAGGTTTTACAGTTCTGTCCAAGATCGTATTCATCTTCGATATGCTTACCGGACGTCTTGAGATATTCCCTATGCTGATACTGTTCCACCCGATGCTGTACAAGAATCTGTTCGCATCAGCAAAGAACGATTATATAGAACCTATAAGGTCCAAGTAATATCCTTTATCTCACCTGGCTCATCCGCAGGCTCGGCAATCACACGGGTTACCGATATGTATCCTTCTTTGCATGCCGCAAAATCAGATCCGTCAAGTCTTGCAGCCTCTGTGGTAATATTGTTGAGCATGACGGTGAAATCCTCTGGATCTATATCATCAACACTTATCTTCGTATTATCGTCATGTCTGATAAAGCAGCACCTTGTCATCTTCACGCCCTTGTAGCTGTCAAAATCAAAGGCATTGACATTAACGAATATACCCTGCCTGTCACATACAGAATCATCAGCGATCGACGGCCTTGCAAGTGATATGAGCTGCTCTAGATTATCTGCCACGAAATCAGCAAGGGGAGTGAAATTCCAGCTGTTCCTGTCATTCCATTCCTGACCGTGAGTTATGCTGAGACTTACGGCTATCGAGGGAGTTCCAAGAAGAGTAGCCTGCTTTGCCGCACTGCATGTGCCGGAATACATGATGTCCGTACCGATATTGGGGCCGTGATTGATTCCTGATATTACAAGATCTATAGGTGCATCCAATATGTCAGCCTTAAGACCTCCTATTACACAATCAACAGGACTTCCTGAGCATGCAATCATTTTGCTTCCCATCTTCCGGTACAGCAGAGGCTTAGTGAAATTGACCGACATTCCGCTGCCGGATCTATTCCCGTCCGGAGCTACAACATAAACATTATGTTCTTTTGCAAGGCGATCCGTTATGGCTTCTATTCCCCATGCACCGAATCCGTCATCATTGGTAATAAGTATATTCATTCGTCACACCACCTGCACCAGATAGAATTTGAGATAATCAGTCTCATCTACCGCCATTGCCACCGGATGGTCAGGTGCAGCTCTCCTCTCTTCTATAAGCTTAAGACTTACGCCTGCATCTCTTGCCGCAGACATCAGCATCTTCTTAAAATCCTCATTGCGCATGAAATGCGAACATGAACAGGTCGCAAGATAACCGCCCCGTGGCAGATACTTCATCGCCCTGTAATTGATCTCCTTATATCCCCTTGCCGCATTATCCGCAGTCGAACGGCTTTTGGTAAATGCTGGCGGATCCAGTATTATGAGATCGTATTTATACTCTGACTTCGCTCCAAGTTCAGGCAGGAGATCAAAGACATCTGCACACATGAAATCCATTCTGTCATCAAGATGATTGATCTTTGCATTATGTTCTGCCATCTCAACTGCGGTCTTCGACACATCAACACATGTAACGTGCTTTGCACCGCCCTTTGCTGCATTAAGACCGAATGATCCCGTATGGGTAAAGCAATCAAGAACCGTCTTGCCTCGTGCGATCTTTGCCACCTGCAGCCTGTTATATTTCTGATCCAGGAAGAAACCCGTCTTCTGTCCTTCTGCCACATCGACAGTATATACGATCCCGTTCTCACAGATCTCTGTTCTTGGAATCTCTTCCGTTCCGCCATACCATCCCTTGTACTGCTCAAGACCTTCCTTGATCCTTAAGGGATTCTCGTTGCGCTCATATATTCCTCTGATCTTAACCCCGTCCTCTTCCAGACATCCTGTCAACGCCTTGTAGATAACATCCTTGACCTGTTCCGTTCCATATGACAGGACTTCGGATGACAGAAGATCATTATATCTGTCGACTGTAAGTCCCGGGATCCCGTCGGATTCACCGTGGATCAGCCTGCATGCCGCATAGTCATCTCCCATGACGGTCTTCCTGTAATCAAGAGCATACCGTACTCTCCTCTTCCAGAAATCCTCTCCGAAAGTCTCATTCGCATTATTGCTAATGATCCTAACCCTGATCTTACTGCTGCGGCTTAAGAATCCTGAACCGAGATATCTGCCGTTGCCGGTCATGACATCAACTATCGAACCGTTGGGAATCGTTCCGTCATCCCCGCCTGTTATCTCAGTATCGTATACCCACGGATGGCCGCGCTTGATTGCAGCCTCCGCCTTCTTCGTAACTGTCAGCTTGTCAAATCTGCGTTCTGTCTTCATAGCTTATCTTCGTATTCCTTAACGCCCTCTATCACCTGATCGGTGATCAGCTTGCGTCCCTTCTTGCCCTGGTCGATGCGCACATCGCAATACTTGTA
>Ga0247611_10009740_pt1 | contig 11467 bp, 12 predicted proteins | sample 177DNAGHGhighgp2_FD_192422 | JGI IMG/M metagenome (GOLD analysis project Ga0247611, IMG submission 192422) | Sheep rumen microbial communities from Palmerston North, Manawatu-Wanganui, New Zealand - 1770 DNA GHGhigh gp2 | ecosystem: Host-associated > Mammals > Digestive system > Stomach > Rumen... | reverse complement strand
CGCGGCTCGTCTGCGTCCTATCCTGATGACCTCACTGGCGATGGTTGTCGGTCTGTTGCCGATGATGTTCGCTTCGGGTGTCGGTAAGAATGGTAACCAGACACTGGGTGCTGCTGCCGTAGGCGGTATGCTGATAGGTACGTTGTTACAGGTTCTTGTCGTGCCGGGACTCTTTGTTATCTTCCAGTCCTTGCAGGAGAAGATCAAACCCATGACGTTCGAGGGCGAGGATGAGAATCCTGACGTGGCTGCTGAGATAGCCCAGTATGCACACCGTCCTGTAGATTATAAGGTGGAGGAGTAGGAGCCTCCCCCTTACTCCCCCTCCTGAAAGAGGGGGAAACAAAATAAAAAACGATATCAATATGAACAATATCATCAAAAGATTTCAAAGGCTCATTTCCCTCTCTGTCTGGAAGGGGATAGGAGGAGGCCTTCTGTTGCTTTGCCTGACCTCCTGCGGCGTATATAACAAATATGAGCGTCCTGATGTGAATACCACGGGATTGATCCGTGATGCCCTATCAGACGTGGACACACTCGTGGTACAGGATACTGCCTCGTTTGGCAACCTGCCTTGGCGCAGTGTGTTCACCGATCCTCAGTTGCGTATGCTCATTGAACAGGGACTGGAGAAAAACACCAACCTGTTGAATGCTGCCCTCACAGTGGAGATGTATGAGACGATACTGAAGGCTGCCAAGCTCGCCTTCCTGCCAGCCATCCAGTTCGGACAACAGGCTAATATGGGTTCGATCTCAACCATCTATACCGACCCGTCCGTGACGACAAGGTCTTACACGCTGCCCTTGTCAGCCAGTTGGACGCTGGACCTCTTTGGCAATGTCCTGTCGCAGAAGCGTTCGACACAGATGAAACTGCTGGGCTATAAAGACTATCAGATGGCTGTCCGTGCTCAGGTCATCGGCGGTGTTGCCAACGCTTACTACACCTTGCTGATGCTGGATGAACAGCTCCGTATCACCACTGAGATGTCTGCGATGGCAAAGGAGACGTGGGAGATGATGAAACTGCAGTATAACCTCGGACGTGTACGCTCTACCAGTGTACAGAGTGCCGAGGCTGCCTATCTGTCAACACAGACACAGGCGAATGAATTCAAGCGCCAGATCCGTGCCACAGAGAATGCCCTGTCACTGCTCATCGGACAGGCAGGACAGCAGATACCGCGTTCCACACTTGCCGGACAGTCGTTACCGACGGAGTTCAGTGTCGGTGTGGGTGTGGCTTTGCTGAAGAACCGTCCTGATGTGCATAATGCCGAGATGAACCTGGCGGCCTGCTTCCATGATGTACAGACAGCCCGTTCGCAGTTCTATCCGAATGTCACGATAGGTGCTTCCGGTGCCTTTACGAACAGTAACGGTACCTTTAATCCCGGAAAATGGTTGCTCTCTCTCTTTGGCAGTCTGACGCAGCCCATCTTCCAGCGTGGTGCCTTGACAGCCAATCTGAAAGTGAGTAAGTTAAAATACGAGCAGGCCTTCAATACATGGCAGAACAGTATCCTCTCCGCTGGTAACGAGGTATCGAATGCACTCGTCAACTACAACAGCTACGATGCGAACTCGAAACTGGAGGCACAGCGTATCGAGATCTTAAAGAAGAACGTGGAGGACACCAAGGCGCTCTATAAGAGTAGCGGTTCCAGCTACCTGGAAGTGCTCACCGCAGAGACGCAGTTGCTCAGTGCACAGCTGAACAAGGCCAGCAACGACTTCAGTAAGATGCAGTCAGTGGTATCACTGTACACCGCACTTGGTGGCGGAGGGGAGTAAAGTTCATAGTTCATAGTTTATAGTTCATAGTTAAAAGTTATGGCAAGCGAAATAAGTCCAAAGGCCGAGATTGACCCCAGAGCGAAAATCGGCGACAACTGTAAGATATTCCCCTTTGTCTATATAGAGGGTGACGTAGAAATCGGTGACGGTTGTATCATCTTCCCCTTTGTATCTATATTAAATGGTACGCGCATGGGTAAGAGTAATAAGGTGCATCAGGGTGCCGTCATCGGTGCATTACCACAGGATTTCGATTTCCGTGGCGAGAAGACGGAGTGTATCGTCGGAGATAATAATATCATCCGTGAGAATGTCGTCATCAACCGTGCCACGCATACGGGTGGACAGACTGTTATCGGTAATGATAACTTCCTGATGGAGGGTGCCCATATCTCACACGACACGAAGGTAGGCAACCGCTGCGTGTTCGGCTATGGTACAAAGATAGCCGGTGACTGTGAGGTAGAGGATGGTGTCATCTTCTCGTCGAGTGTTATCGAGAATGCCAAGACCCGTGTGGGCGTCGGTTCTATGATACAGGCAGGAACCACCTTCTCAAAGGATATTCCACCTTATATTATTACCACGAGGAAAGGAGAGTATGGTGGTGTAAATATGGCTGTCGGTCGTCAGCATGGCGTAGATGAGAAGACCCTTAACCATATCGCCAATGCCTATCGTCTGTTATTCCATGGTAAGACATCCGTCTTTGATGCCGTGAACCAGATAGAGGAGCAGGTGCCCGACGGTCCACATATCCGACATGTCATTGAGTTCATCCGCTCTACCAAGATTGGCATCATCACAAAAATATAATAAACTAAACGAAGCCTGGGCAGTTGCTCAGGCTTCGTAAAAGACCATGACAAACAAGATCATAATATGGAAACACCACTCTTTTTAGGATTTGACCTTCATGCTTGGATAACGATAGTAACGGTGTTGGGTATGTTCACCGTGATGTTGTGTACAAAGATACGCTCCGATCTGGTATTCCTCGCCGCCATCGGTATCCTGTTTGTTACAGGCGTTCTTGATGCCAAGGAGGCCTTCTCGGGTTTCAGTGGAACGTCAGTCATCACCGTTGGTGTCTTGTTCGTAATCGTTGCAGGTCTGATACATACTGGTGTGTTGCAGTGGATTGTGAAGCACCTGCTTGGACAACCCAACAGTTATTCCAAGGCGGTGATGCGCTTAATGCTGCCTGTAGCCGCACTTAGTTCGTTCCTTAGCAATACCACAGTCGTAACCCTCTTTGTGAACATAGTCAAGATATGGTCGAAGAAACTCGGTGTCTCTCCCTCCAAACTACTCATCCCCCTGAGTTATGCATCTGGTATGGGTGGTGTCTGTACCCTTATCGGTACGCCGCCGAACCTGATTATCAGTGGACTCTACCAGGAAAAGACTGGTGATGCGATGAATATCTTGACAACCACCATCCCAGGTCTTTTCTGTCTTGCTGTCGGCGTACTGTCTGTCATTGCCATGCGCCGGTTGCTGCCAAGCCGCAAGACTCCAGAGAGTGCTTTTGAGTCAACGGACGAATACACCGTGGAGCTACAGGTGCCGTCAGACAACCCTCACATCGGTAAGACACTCGGCGAGGCAGGACTGTTCCATGTCAAGGGCGGTAGCCTGATAGAGATATATCATTTCGACAATGTGCCGTCACCCGTCAGGGAAGACGAATATATCTTGGGTGGAGACCATTTAGTCTATTCCGGACAGATTGACGAGATATTGGAGTTGAAGAATAGTCATGGATTAGTAAGTGCCAGTCAGCAAGTCTTTACGATGAGCGACGACAACAAGAACCGTGTGCTCCGTACTGCTTACGTCACTTTCGGCAGTAAGCTCATCGGTAAGAAGTTAGGTAATTTCCCTCCTAAGAACAATATCAGTCTTGTAGCCGTTGCTCGCCGCGGTGAGCGTCTCAAAGGTGCCCCCCGTGATGTGGTACTGGCGGCTGGTGACACTTTACTGTTGGAGTTTCCGGCACGAATGAACATGACTGGTGCAGAGAGTGACCCCAACATCAAGTTCTTTGACTCTGAGAACATACCGAACATAGGTGCCGGTACCCTGATCTCTACCACCATCATGATTGCTATGGTAGCCCTCTCGGCACTGGGCATCATACCGCTGCTTCAGTGTGCCTTCCTCGCTGCCGCTGCCATGCTCCTCTTCCGCTGCTGTAATGCGGACCAGGCTATGAAAGCTGTCAACTGGGAGATTCTTATGGTCTTTGCAGGTAGTGCCGTCCTCGGTCTTGCCATCCAGAAGACAGGTATCGCTGAACGGTTGGCATTGGGTATCCTCGATGTCTGTGGTACCAATCCGATTGTCGTCATGGTCGCCGTCTGCTTTGTCGGCACGTTCATTACTGAGTTCATCTCCAATACGGCGGCAGGTGCCATGTTCTTCCCCATCATGTACGAGGCGGCAGAGGAATTGGGTTACGAACCGTTCCCTTTCCTTGTTGCCTTGATGATAAGCGTCAGCAGCAGTTTCGCGACACCTATCGGTTCACCCACCCACATGTTGGTTTACGGTCCTGGCGGTTATCGTTTCAGTGACTTCATGCGCATCGGTCTGTTGATGAACTTTATCATCCTTGCTGCCAATATTTTCATCGTGAACATCGTTTATCCGTTAACACCATTACCATAAACAATAGAACCATTATATCAAATGGAATTAGAATTCGGAACACTGAAACATAATGAGATAAAAGAGGCTGTCGAACTGGCTGCCCGGGCTTTCGAGGACTATGAGTACGTAAAGACCTTCTTTCCCGACATAGAAGAGCGGCGGAGAATGCTGAGATCTGTAATCTATCGGATGGGACTGACCAATTTCAAGCGGTCACACTTCCTGTGTGCAAAAAGTGAAGGGAAGTTGGTGGCGACGGCCATGATTAATGACCCGCAGTACAAGGAACCGTCACCTTTTCAGTATATCCTGCATGGATGGCTGATGGTTTATCGCAAGGTGAACATGCGTCGTCTGAATGACTGGATAGCAATGGATGTCAAGGCTCAGAAGCCTTGTCACGATTATCAGAAAACAGGTCCGGATATATGGTATGGCAGTTCATTGGCAGTAGATCCTTCGATACAGGGTATAGGTGTCGGAACCAGATTCCATGTCTTTATCGAGAATTACATTCGCGAACATGGGGGTAAGCAGTATGTGTTCTTTACGAACTCAAAGAAGAACCGTGCGCTTTACACATATTACGGCTATAAGGTCTTTGATGAGTGCGAGATAGAGCACGACGGCAAGAAGATAGGTAGTTGGAGTATGAAGAAAAACCTATATTAGTAACTCGCTGTACAAGGAATACCTGCAGCAATGACACGGTCGCGAATGACATCCAGTTGTTCGCGACTTGCTTTTTGTAAGTGGTGGGCAGGTGTTTCACGGTCGATGGTGTAGATCATCACCAGTTGAGGCTTAATCTCCTTGACAGCCTCTAACCACGGTGCCACATATTCCTCACCAGTGTTATCGACGGACTCACCATTATACTCCCCTTGCATAAACATCGTCTGGATGATGATGTGTCCGTTGAATGCCTTCATGCGCTCCGTCATCAGGTTGACATCATAGGTACCGTTAGGGCGGTCTACCTTATTAATATATAGCGGGTCGATGGTGTCGAGTTTCAAGATGTTGTTGTCGACACGCATGAGGGCGTCATGTACTTGTTGACGATGAATCATCGTTGAATTGGAGAGTACACTGACCTTTGCCTGTGGACAGTATTGGTCACGCAATCGGATGGTATCGTCGATAATCTCTGCAAAATGTGGATGACACGTCGGCTCACCATTACCTGCAAAGGTCAGAACGTCAGGCAGTTGTCCTTCCGTTACCATCGCCTGTAGTTTCTGCTCTAACTTGCTGGCAACTTCCTCACGGGTAGGAAAGGGAAGGGTAGGGCGATGGTCTTCATTGAAACCACATTCACAATAGACACAGTTGAAAGAACATACTTTGCCGTCAGCAGGCAGCAGGTTGATGCCTAAGGAAATACCCAGTCGACGACTGTGGACGGGACCGAATATCGGTGACGGATAAATGACAGTACTCATAACGCCTGCAAAGTTACGCTTTTTAGGTAAAAAAACAAAAAATTTTCACTTTTCACTTTTCAATTTTCACTTTATTTCGTACCTTTGCACGAAATTAGGTGTATTACGTCTAAAAACGAAATGGGAAACAAACGAAAAAGAACCCGCAACCGTCGTGGTATGCAGGTTGTTACACTTTGTATCAGTACCACGATGGTACTCATCTTACTGGGTATGGTGGTGTTCTCTGTGTTATTGGCTCGTAACCTGTCGAACCATATGAAGGAGAACCTGACCGTTACCGTCATGTTAAAGGATTATGTCACTGTTAATCAAGGACACCGCTTCTGCCGTGACCTCTACCATCGTCCATATTCCCGTAACATTGACTATATCAGTAAAGAACAGGCTCAGAAAGAGCAAATCAAGGAACTGGGTACCGATCCGTCCGAGTTTTTGGGTTTTAATCCTTTCTCTGCCTCACTGGAGATACAGTTGAATTCTGACTATGCCAATCGTGATTCGTTGAAATGGATTGTCAAGGAAATCAAGAAAGATGCGCGTGTCAGTGATATCGCTTATATGGAGGACCTGGTAGATCAGGTGAACTATAACCTGAGTCGTATCAGTATTATCTTATTGGTATTGGCTGTCTTGTTGACCTTCGTGTCCTTTGCGCTGATTAGTAATACGGTACGATTGAGTGTCTATGCCCGTCGTTTTATCATTCATACGATGAAACTGGTGGGTGCCTCGTGGAGCTTTATCCGTCGTCCGTTTATCAGAAATGCTGTAACCGTAGGACTGGTTGCCGCTCTTTTGGCGAATATCGTACTGGGCGTCTGCTTCTATGGACTGTATCTGACACAGCCGGGTATCTTGAATCTGGTACATTGGGAAGAACTTGCCATTACTGGAGGTTCAGTATTCCTTTTCGGTATTTTGATTACTGCCTTGTGTGCATGGCTTGCTGTCAATAAGTTCTTGAAGATGACGGCAGGAGAATTGTATAAGATTTAGTTGATAGTTTAAAGTTGATAGTTTATAGTTAAATGATGGATAAGAGAAATTTAGCGTTTGACCGTATCAATTATATCCTGCTTGTCGTAGGGATGGCTGTGGTTGTCTTAGGCTTCATCCTAATGAGTGGCGCAGGTTCCACGGAGAGTGCTTACAACCCCGATATTTTCAGTGCCCGTCGTATCAAGGTGGCTCCTGTCATCTGTCTGATAGGTTTTGTGTCTATGATTTATGCCGTCATGCGGAAACCGAAGGAGAAAGGAGAGAAGGAGTAATACTTTATGGATTGGATTGAGACTATTATTATTGCTATTGTGGAGGGGCTTACAGAGTTCCTGCCCGTCTCGTCGACAGGTCACATGATTATCACTCAGAATCTGCTGGGTATTCCACAGGGCGATCCTTTTATACACGCTTTCACGTTTATAATTCAGTTTGGTGCTATCCTGTCGGTGGTATGTCTTTATTGGAAGCGTTTCTTTTGTTTTGACAAGACACCAGCCCCAGAGGGCAGTTCCACTTTCCAGAAGCTGAAACATAAATACTATTTCTATTGGCTGCTTTTCGTAGGTGTGCTGCCAGCTGTAATCATCGGTCTGTTGGCAAAGAAATCCGGTTTGCTCGACTGGTTGTTGGACAGTGTGTTGGTCGTCGCCATCATGTTGGTCGTGGGTGGTATCTTTATGCTTTTCTGTGACCGACTTTTCAATAAGGGCTCTGATGCCAACGAAATCAATGAAAAACGCGCCTTCCGAATCGGTCTTTATCAGTGTATCTCCGTCATCCCTGGCGTGTCACGCTCGATGGCAACTATCGTGGGAGGCATGACGCAGGGACTGACACGTAAGCGTGCTGCTGAGTTTTCTTTCTTCCTTGCCGTTCCTACCATGGCAGGTGCGACGTTGCTGGATTTGCTTGATCTCCTGAAAGAGGATACCGCATGGGCAACCTCCCATAATATCAGTATGCTGATCTTAGGATGCATGGTGGCTTTTATCGTTGCACTATTGGCTATGAAATGGTTTGTGGCCTTCCTTACAAAATATGGTTTCAAGGCGTTTGGAATTTATCGTATTATCGTGGGTGGTGTCATCCTTATCCTGCTACTCACGGGACACTCATTAGCAATGGTAGACTAAATGAATTTCACGCAGGGAGAGATTATCTATATCAATAAACCCTATCGGATGTCATCGTTCGGCGCCTTGGCTTTCGTACGGACACGTATCTGTAAGAAATTAGGAGTAAAGCGTGTGAAGATCGGTCACGCTGGTACGTTAGACCCGCTTGCCACAGGGGTATTGATACTCTGCACAGGAAAGAAGACGAAGGAGATAGAACGCCTGCAATACGATACAAAGGAATATACGGCGACACTCCAGTTAGGTGCAACGACACCCAGTTATGATATGGAGCATGATGTGGATGCGACCTACCCTGTGGAGCATATTACTCAGGAGATGATAGAACAGACGCTGCCGCAGTTTGTGGGAGAGATACAACAGATACCGCCCCAGTATTCTGCAGTGAAGATTGACGGCAAGCGAGCCTATAAGTTGAAGCGCAAGGGTAATGAGGTGGAGTTGAAACCCAAGACTGTGCGCGTGGATGAGTTAGAACTGACCTTGTATGATGCTGACAAGAAACAGATGTCCATCCGCGTCGTCTGTGGAAAGGGCACCTACATACGTTCTTTGGCAAGGGATATTGGTCGTGCCTTAGGCACTGGCGCCTATCTGACGGCTCTCTGTCGCACCCGTTTGGGAGAGGTGCGCATCGAAGACTGCCTCACCATGGACGACTTCCCCCAATGGCTCGACAGCCAGGAGATAGAGTTGTCATAATAACAATCAGTCGTAATAACGTAATAACGAAATAGAATGAAACTATCACAATTCAAATTCAAGTTACCAGAGGCACAAGTAGCATTGGAACTGCCTCACAAGACGTTTGAGAACGAAGACGGAACGGTAGAGAAAGTTTATCGTCGTGACGAGTGCCGCCTGATGGTGTTACACCGTAAGAGTCAGACGATAGATATGTTTCAGAAAGACGAAGACGGCAATGATACCGATCAGCCGTTGTTGTTCCGTGACGTCATCAATTACTTTGGAGAGGGTGATGCCATTATCCTCAACGATACGAAGGTGTTCCCAGCCCGTCTTTATGGTACGAAGGAGAAAACTGATGCCAAGATCGAGGTGTTCCTCTTGCGTGAACTGAACGAGGAGTTACGCCTGTGGGACGTTTTGGTGGAACCTGCCCGTAAGATTCGTATCGGCAACAAACTCTTCTTTGAAGAGGATGGTCCGATGGTAGCAGAGGTGATAGACAATACAACCAGTCGCGGTAGGACACTGCGTTTCCTATATGACTGTCCGCATGATGAATTCAAACAGGAGTTGTTTGCTTTAGGCGAAGCTCCGCTTCCTCGTTATATTGTTGACAAGCGGGACGCTACTCCTGAGGATATGGAGAACTTCCAGACGATTTATGCCAGCAGCGAAGGCGCTGTGACAGCTCCTGCCTCTGGCTTGCATTTCAGTCGTGAGTTGATGAAGCGTCTGGAGATTAACGGTGTTAATTTCTCGTTTGTCACCGTTCATTGCGGATTAGGTTGTTTTGATCCGATAGAGGTGGAGGACCTGACGAAGCATAAGATGAGTTCCGAGCAGATGTTTGTCAGGGAAGAGGCTTGTAAGATCGTCAACGAGGCAAAGAATAGCGGACATCATATCTGTGCCGTTGGTGTCAGCACCTTGCGTGCCACGGAGACGGCTGTTGGTACGGATGGTTTGTTGAAGGAGTTCGATGGTTGGACGAATAAGTTTATCTTCCCTCCTTATGACTTTGGACTTGCTGACTCGATGATTTCCAATTTCTATCATCCGGAGTCAACCATGATGATGGCTACAGCAGCATTCGGTGGCTATGAGTTAGTCTATGAGGCTTACGAGAAGGCCGTCAAGAACGGTTTCATGTTCGGTTGCTATGGTGATGCCATGCTGATACTGGATGACTAAATATCAGGTTTACTTAGGACTCGGCTCGAACCTGGGCGACAGGGAAGAGCATATCCGAAAGGCGATATCACTGATTGACGAGCGGGTAGGGAAGGTTCTCCGCCAGTCTTCGTTGATAGAGACAGAGCCTTGGGGATTTGAGTCATCAAACCGTTTCATGAATAGTGTCATCCTTTGTGAGACAACCCTTACCCCCCGTGAGGTGTTGAAAGCCACGCAGAAGATAGAACGGGAGTTAGGACGTAAGAAGAAGTCAAAGGCCGAAGGACAACAGCCAAGAGCCAATGGCCAACAGCCAAGAGCCAATTACAAAGACCGTCCCATTGATATTGATATTTTGCTCTACGACGACTGGCAGGTGGATGAGCCCGATTTGAAGATACCCCATCCGTTGATGCAGGAACGTGACTTCGTGATGATACCCTTGAAAGAGATACAATAAAAAAAGAAAGCCTCGCAAGTTGCGAGGCTTCTTTGTCTTTTTTCCATCAACGGTTTATTTACGCAGACCGAGTTCCTTGATGATAGCACGGTAGCGGTTGATGTCCTTGTTGTAGAGATACTTCAGGAGTTTACGACGCTGACCTACCATCTTTGTTAGGCTACGAGCAGTACTGAAGTCCTTGCGGTTCTTCTTCAGGTGCTCTGTCAGGTGACTGATACGATAGGTGAACAGTGCGATCTGGCTCTCAGGTGAACCAGTATCGGTAGCGTTCTGACCATACTTCTCAAAGATCTCTTTCTTCTTTGCTGAATCTAAATACATAATTTTGATGATTTAATTGTTAATACTATACATCTTTCAGATGCCCTGCCACAGTCATCATCCGTGGGTCACATCGTCAAATGCGGGTGCAAAGGTACGAATAAGTGAGCAAACTACAAAATAAATCGGCATTTATTTTTAGTTTAGAACGAAAGTATCTTCGAAATACAATTTCAAAGGTACAAATAATCGTGGAAAATACCAAAGTTTTCATAAAAAAGTTGTAATTTTGCACCCAAATTAAAGGAAAAAGGAATGCAGGATATCAGAAACATAGCGATTATCGCTCACGTGGACCACGGAAAAACAACCCTCGTGGACAAGATGATGCTGGCAGGCAATTTGTTCCGTGAGGGACAAAACCTGAGTAGCCAAGTACTGGATGCTAATGACTTGGAGCGCGAACGAGGCATCACGATTCTCTCGAAGAATGTAAGTATCAACTGGAAAGGCACCAAAATCAATATCATTGACACTCCGGGACACTCTGACTTCGGTGGTGAAGTGGAGCGTGTGCTGAACATGGCAGACGGTTGTCTGTTGTTAGTAGACGCTTTCGAGGGTCCGATGCCACAGACACGTTTCGTGTTGCAGAAAGCATTGCAGATTGGCTTGAAACCCATCGTTGTGGTTAACAAGGTCGATAAACCTAACTGTCGTCCTGAGGAGGTCTATGAGATGGTCTTCGACCTGATGTTCTCGTTGGATGCAACAGAAGACCAGTTGGACTTCCCTGTGGTTTATGGTTCTGCGAAAAACGGTTGGATGGGTGAGGAC
>Ga0247611_10009738_pt1 | contig 11468 bp, 4 predicted proteins | sample 177DNAGHGhighgp2_FD_192422 | JGI IMG/M metagenome (GOLD analysis project Ga0247611, IMG submission 192422) | Sheep rumen microbial communities from Palmerston North, Manawatu-Wanganui, New Zealand - 1770 DNA GHGhigh gp2 | ecosystem: Host-associated > Mammals > Digestive system > Stomach > Rumen ... | reverse complement strand
CAATATTGCGATGCAGCCGTTCAAGATGATGGTGGGGGATATGGTCAGCGAAGAGCAGAAGACTCTCGCGTACAGCACCCAGAGCTTCCTCTGCAACGCAGGAAGCCTGTTCGGCTATCTGTTCCCTATCTTCTTCACCTGGATAGGCCTTGCAAATACCGCCCCCGAGGGAGTCGTTCCGGATTCTGTAATCTGGAGCTTCTATATCGGCGCGGCAATACTGATCCTGTGTGTGCTCTACACCTTCTTCAAGGTCAAGGAGATGAACCCGCAGGAGTATGCCGAGTTCCACGGAATCGAAGCCTCACAGGACAAACCCGAGAATCCCGGCTTCATCAAGCTTCTCATCAAGGCTCCGAAGACATTCTGGACGGTCGGACTCGTGCAGTTCTTCTGCTGGGCTGCGTTCCTGTATATGTGGACCTACACCAACGGCGCCATCGCAGGCAACGTCTGGGGAACCACCGACGCCGCTTCTGCCCAGTATCAGGCCGCCGGCAACTGGGTGGGAGTGATTTTCGCCGTGCAGGCGATAGGCTCGATGCTCTGGGCGCTCGTGCTGCCCAGGTTCAAGAGCGTCAAGGCGGCCTATGCGGTCTCGCTGCTTATCGGCGCCGCAGGCTTTGCCTCCGTCTTCTTCGTCACCAACCAGTACGTCCTGTTCGGCAGCTTCCTTCTGATCGGCGCCGCATGGGCTGCGATGCTCGCGCTTCCGTTCACCCTGCTCACTAACGCGCTCGAAGGCAGCCCGTATATGGGCAGCTACCTCGGCCTTTTCAACTGCACTATCTGCCTTCCGCAGATTGTAGCGGCGGCGACGGGCGGACTCGTCATCAGCCTCGTGGGCGGCAGCCAGAGCGCGATGTTCCTGGTCGCCGCCGGCTTCCTGGCGGCCGGTGCGCTGTGCGTTAGACTTATTAAAAAATAAATATTATATTTGCGGGCTCTCATAAGAGAGCCGGAAAAAAACAACCGCATAGAAACAATTATTATCTAGCCTTTATGAAAAAATTGCTAACCTTGGCAGCATTGCTCTTTGTAGCATTCGCTTCAGTGTTCGCACAAGGAAGCTATCAGGTAAAAGGTGTCGTAGTAGACGAGTTTGGCCCGGTTATCGGAGCCGCCGTCCTCGAACAGGGTACCTCAAACGGCGTTACTACGGACTTCGACGGAGTCTTCTCCCTCAAGGTCTCGTCTGAAGACGCTATCATCGAGATTTCCTGCATCGGTTATACTACCCTTACCTACAAGGCTTCCGAAATCCCCGCTGAAATATTCCTCGGCACCGACACAATCTTCCTCGACGACGTAGTCGTTATCGGTTACGGTTCCCAGAAAAAGAAGGAAGTTACCGGTTCGGTCGCTTCGATCAAGAGCGAAGATTTCAACGCCGGTGTGAAGACAAACCCGATGGGACTCCTTCAGGGTAAGGTGGCAGGTCTGAACATCATCAAGACCACCTCCGACCCGACCAGTACCGGATACAATATCCAGATCCGCGGCTTCTCTACCCTCGACAAGGGAACCGGAACCAGCCCTCTGTTTATCGTAGACGGAGTTCCTGTAAGCAACATCGACAACATCTCTCCCGACGAAATCGCCTCGATGGACGTCCTCAAGGACGGCTCCGCAGCGGCTATCTACGGTACCCGCGGTACCAACGGCGTTATCATCATCACCACCAAGCGCGGCGATGCTTTCTCCGACACCGCTACCGTAAGGACTGAGTACTCCGGCTATGCTTCAGCCTCCGTACGCAACGCCAAGACCGGAATGGCGACTCCCGAGGAGTTCCGCAATCTCGCGACTCTGTCCGGCGGAAAAGCCAATCCCAACCTCTACACTGGTCCTAACGGCGAGGAGTACAACACAGACTGGCTCAGTGAAGTATGCCGCCCGGTAGCTATTGCCCATAACCACAACGTCGCTATCGTAGGTTCTTCCAGCAAGTTCAACTATCGCGCAGCTGTAAACTTCAAGAATGCGGAAGGTATCGCAAAAACTACCAACCGAAACGAGCTCAGCGCTAAACTTGCGGCAGGCCAGAAGGCCCTCGACGGATGGCTCGACCTCCAGTACGACCTCTCGTACATGCACTACCGCAACGATTATTTCTGCGGCGATTTCAAGAATGCAGCTCTGTTGAATCCCACCTATCCCGTCTACGACGAGACTACTCCCAACGGCTATTTCTGGCGCTCTGAGGAAACCGGCTTCGTAAACCCGGTCGAGAATATGAACCAGAAAGAGTCTTACGGAACCGGGAACTTCTTCCGCGGAAGCGTCAAGGCGACCGTCAACATCAAGCCCGTCCAGGGCCTGAAGGTCAGCGGATTTGCCGCCTTGGAAGAGGGAGACAACAACAACTACTGGTACAACAGCATCATCAATACCGATGCAACCGGTTCTGAGAAGGCAGGTCGCGGAAACAACACCTCGTTCAACAAACTGTTTGAACTTACCGCCGACTGGAACCGCAATTTCGACGGCCATAGCATCGCGGTAGTCGCCGGCGTTTCATATCAGAATTTCTTCTATGACGGATCCAGCATGGCCAATAAGGGCTTTGCCGCTCCCGATGTAATGAAGTATTACAAGATGGGCGACGGAGACGCAACCAAGCAATTTATGGAGATGGGCTCCGAGCGTAACTCTCATACCCTTATCGCCCAGTTTGCCCGCGCCAACTACAACTACAAGGAGAAATACCTCCTGTCGGCTTCTATACGCCGTGAGGGTTCCTCCCGTTTCGGCGCGAACCACAAATGGGGTCTGTTCCCCGCTCTCAGCGCCGGTTGGCGAGTAAGCGGCGAGGACTTTATGCAGGATGCCACCTGGGTAGACGACCTTAAAGTCCGTCTCGGTTTCGGTGTGACAGGTAACGACCTCGGCAGCGATCTTCGCAGCGTCGAGCTTCTCTCCAACGGCGGTACCTTCTGGTACAACGGCGCTTACGTCTACACCTACACCGTCAGCCAGAACGTCAACCCGGACATCCGCTGGGAAAAGAAATACGAGTACAACCTCGGTATCGACTACTCCCTGCTGAAGGATCGCCTCTATGGTAGCCTGGATCTGTACTTCAGACATACTACCGACCTTCTCTGGGACTACGAAGTTCCTACCCCTCCCTATCAGTTCACCACCCTCCTTGCAAACGCAGGAAAGATGGACAGCTACGGTGCGGAGCTCTCGCTCAGCTATGTAGCCATCAAGAAAGAGGGCTTCACCTGGACTACGACCCCTACAGTTTCGTTCAACCGCAACAAGATTACCTCCCTGTCCGATCCCAGCCTCGGCTTCAACTATACCGAGACTACCTCCGGCGGAGTTGGTGAGAACGGTATTATGAACACCAACACCCAGATTCTCGTTGAGGGTCAGCCCGTAGGAACCTTCTACGGCTACAAGTTCTTCGGAATCAACCCCAATACCGGAATCTGGACCTACACCAGACCCGACCGGGGCGACGGAGTCGTACGCTACTGCGACGAGAGTACGGCGGTCGAAGGCGACCGTCAGCCTCTTGGCAGCGCCCAGCCTATCTTCACCTTCGGTTGGAACAACTCGGTCCGCTGGGGCAACTGGGATGCCACCCTGTTTGTCCGCGGAGTTGTAGGAAACAAGATCCTCAACGTCACCCGCTGGGCATATGGTCCTATGAACGCCAACAATAAGAACATCTTTATCAAGGATGTCGACGGCGCCAACACGACCCTTACTCAGAAAGCCCAGTTTACTGACTTCTATCTCGAGAGCGGAACATACCTTAAGCTTGACAACCTCACCATCGGATACACCTTCCCGGTGAAGGAAAACAAGTACGTTCAGTCCGCCCGCGTTTACCTCACAGGCCAGAACCTGCTTACCCTTACTTCATACAGCGGCCAGGATCCTGAGGTCAACACGACTTCGGTCTGGAACGGCGGTATCGACTACTGCTCATTCTACCCTCCGGTAGCCACCTTCCTTGTTGGTCTCAACCTGAGTCTGTTCTAATTTAAAGCGGAGAAAACAATGAAAAAGATATTCATTACTATCATAGCCGCCGCGATGGCAAGCTGCCTCTTCAGTTCCTGCGACAAGATGCTGGAAGAGGTCAACTATGGAAACCCCACCACCGCGGATCTTATGACAAACGAGTCTAACGTTGCTCTGCTGGTCGGCCAGTGCTACGCCGAAGTCAAATGGCTCCACGACCACTGGGGATACTGGGGCGTCGTTACCCTTACTGCCGACGAAGGACTGTGTCCTACACGTATGCCCGACAAGGACTGGGCAGACGGCGGTTACTGGCGCAACCTCAACACACATAACTGGAACGAGATGGGAGGTGCCTTCCGCAACATCTGGGAGACCACCATCGCAGGCGCGGTTCTTTGTAACAAGCTTCTCAAGACCCTTGACGACTATAAGTCCTCGATGTCCGATCAGGTGTACGCCCAGTATACCGGAGAGCTTGAGGTGATGCGCAGCTACTACTATTATATGCTGTTCGACTGCTTCGGACGCATTCCTTACCTCGAGGAGTTCGTAGACAAGGCAAGCGATCCTCTGATGGAGCCCCAGGCCGTATGGTCCAAGCTCGTGGATTGTCTCGAGAAGAACGCCCCCAACCTCCCTCAGGTAAAGGACGACGCCAGCCGCGCTCTGAACTACGGACGCGCTACCCAGGGTCTCGCTTATTCCCTGCTCGCCCGCCTGTATCTGAACGCAGAGTCTTTCGGCTGCACCCCTTCGAACATCACTCTTACAAACGAGCATTCGACTCCTATCACATCGGCAGCTGACTTCTACACGAACTGTGTTCGCTGCTGCGACGCCATCATCGACGCCAAGTCCTACTCTATCGAGCCCGACTACTTCACCAACTTCAAGATTGACAACTCCGCCTCTAAGGAGAACATCTTCGTGATTGTTGAGAACGGTATGGCTCAGATCGACGAGCGCTCCGGCGGAGACGGAATGATGCTTAACAAGCTTCGTATTTCCCTTCTTACCCTCAACTATAATCACCAGAAGACCTACGGTCTGCTCGAGACCCCTTGGAACGGCTTCTGCGCCCGTCCTTCCTTCATCGACCGCTTTGCGGCATCCGATGTCCGCGGCCCCGGCAACGAAGGCAAGGGAACGAACGACACGAAGCAATGGGGATGGTTCCTCGGACCTATCTACGATGCCGCCGGCAAGCTCTGCAAGGATAAAGATGCAGCCAAGTCAGACGCCATCATCGTAAAGGACGTCTCCTCGCTGGTCGAAGCTACCGACCTTGAGGGTGCCCGCAACATCAAGTACGAGATCGACAAGAGCGGCAAGTACAAGTACAGCGAGAATGACTTCGTCCTGTTCCGCTATGCAGACGTGCTCTGGATGAAAGAAGAGGCCATCCTCCGCGGCGGATCCGGAACCTCCGGATGGAACACCGCAGACTTCCAGACCCTGCGTAAGAGGGCCTTCGCCTACGACGGCGACCCGGCAGGCGCCTATACAGCAGCCTATCCCGAGGCTCTTACCCTCGACGGTATCCTCGATGAGCGCGGACGCGAGTTCTCCTGGGAGAATATGCGCCGCAGGGATCTTATCCGCTTTGGCAAGTTCAATGACGATACATATGTACAGTTCATCACCGCAAAGGATGACTGGCGCAAGTGGTTCCCGATTCCTTACAAGATACTCGAGAAATCAGTTCGCGACGAAAACGGCAATCCGGTCTGGACTCAGAACCCGGGTTATCCGACGAACATATAGAACTTAAACCGCAATTATTTTATTCAACCATTTTATTAACAACAAAAAACAATTATGAAAAAAGGATTATTCTTTTTCATGGCGGCTTTCGCTCTGACGGTTGTTGCTTGCAACCCTGACAAGAAAGGCGGAAGCAACATTAATTGGGACGAGGTGACCGTTGACGGCTTCTATGTCGCAGGTCCCGCAACAGGTTCCGACAAAATCAGGCCTGAGTGCGTTATGGCAGCAGGTTTCAACGAGGTCGACAAGGCTGTCCGCGAGGGTATGTACGAGAAGTACATCGTTCTCGATGCCGACAAGGACTTCTACCTCCTCTACAACGACGGCGGCAACAAGACCAAGTATGGCGCCACTCTTGAGGAGTTCGTAACTCCTCTTGAGGAAAATTACAACGACAACCCTGAGAAAGTTCTCAAAGGCAAGATGATCGAGGGCGAAAGCGCTCCCGCAATGAAAGTGGCCAAGACCGGTCTCTATCACATCGTGCTTGACATCAACAAGGCAGGCGACCTTAAGGAGCCTCAGATTCTCCTTCTCGACGCAAGCGACTTCGGTGTTCGCGGCGGTATGAACGGTTGGGGCTTCACCTCTTCCGATCCTAAGGTTACCGAGTTCACCAACGACGGTATCACCTTCACCTTCAAGGACCAGGAGCTCGCAAAGAACGGCGAGTTCAAGTTCGCGACCGGAAACTACTGGAAAGTTACTCTCGACGATGCAGGTAAAGTTAAGGCTGAAGTTTCCCTCGCTGAGAATATGACCCTCAACGGAGCCAACATCAAGGTTGAGAAGGGCGGTCTGTACGACATCACCCTTACCTTCAAGCTCGCACAGGGTTCCTTCGACAAGAGCTTCACTTACACCGCAGTCTGCACCAAGGAGTCTACCGCTCCCGAGAACATGTACATGATCGGTGCACAGTGGGGCAACTGGACTTGGGATGACGCAGGAGTTGCTGAGCTTGTTCCCGTATGGGGCGCTCCCGGCTACTTCTGGATCACCCGTTACTTCCAGGCCGGCGGAGAGTTCAAGTTCTGCGCAGTAAAGGCTTGGAACGGTGACTTCGGCGACAACGGAAACAACATCAAGATCGACGACGCTGGCTTCTATACCATCCTCGTCAACGGCAACGACAACACCTTCGAGATCAAGCCCGCAGAGGTCTACGGCATCGGTGATGCAGTATTCGCAGGCGGTTGGGACTTCGACAAAGCTGTTAAATTCCAGGAGGAAGGCGAAAAGCTCGTCATCACCACTACCGGTGCAGGCGAACTCCGTCTCGCATCCAAGGTCGTTCCTTCCGCAGCTATCGAGGGCGTAACAACTGCTAACGGCTGGATCGATTGGTGGAAGACCGAGTTCATCTTCTTCGAAGAGGGCAAGATCGAGTACCGTGGAGCTGGCAACGATCAGGCTCGCGTTCAGGTCGAGGCTGGCCAGAAGATCACTCTTGACTTCAACGCAGGAACTGCAGAGATCGGCAGCGGCTTCGAGCCCGCTATCGCCGTTGATGGCGACCTCAGCGACTGGGCCGATGTTGCAGAATTCACCAGTGAGGCAAACTCCAGAATCAGGACTTGGAAAGTAACTTCAGATGCTAAGAATGTCTATGTTCTCGTCTCAATGCGTAAGAACAGGGCCGACAAGGGAAGGAAACTTACCATTGGCTTCAACACCGATAAAGACGCCACTACCGGCAAGTTCACCGACAACAATAATATGAAGGGCTGCGAGGCTGTCGCTTACCAGCTCATTCCGTTCACCAATGCATCAGGAGAAGCTCCCGTTTGTGTAAATGGTGTTCTTACTGAGGATAAGGTGTATTCTACCGCAGAAGCAGAAACAGCCGGTGTTGTAAGTGTCTACGCTTATGATGATGGCTCTGATCTTGCCTCTGACAGTTCTAACATCTGCCTTGAGATCAGCATTCCTAAGTCTGCTCTCGCTCTTCCCGCAACTGAAATTCAGGTTGGAGCAAGCTATGATTACTATTTCACCGGTTACCAGGCAGTAACTCTCTAATAGTTATCTCTTATTCACAAGGCCTCCGGACTCCGGGGGCCTTTTTTATTGTAAAAGACGGCGGATTTTGATATCTTTGAAAGCTAATCACACGCGTATGAAAAAATCCGCATATATACTTCTGATTGCCGCCCTGGGTCTGTTTGCGGCCTGCAAACCGGATCCGCAGCCGGCGCCCGGTCCTCAGGGCTTCGACCTGCCTTCTTATGCTCAGGGAGAAAAGAAAGGCAATATCACCTACCAGCTCCTTATCTATAGCTTCGCAGACAGCGACGGCGACAGGATCGGAGATTTCAAGGGAATAGAACAGCGTCTGGATTATCTGGACGGACTGGGAGTCTCGGCTATCTGGCTCTCCCCGGCGCATCCCGCCGATGCATATCACGGATACGGAGTAACCGACTATACCGCCCTTAACCCCAAATATGGTACTGAACAGGACTTCAAGGACCTTATCGACGTAGCCCACGCGAAGGGAATAAAAGTCTATATGGACTATGTCCTGAATCACTCCGGGAAAGGACACCCCTGGTTCAAGGAGGCTCTCGCAGACGAATCCAGCCCCTACAGGGATTACTATTTCATCTCTTCGAATCCTGCTTCGGAGTACAGGAAATTCCTGATGCTCAGCGGCTACTCGTATTCTGCCAGTGACTGGCACAGTACCGTCTCCGGCGCCCCGAGGATAACGATCACTTCGACTACTGACGCCCCGGTCGAGGGCAGCGGCCCCTGGAACCTGTGGACCTGGGCCCCCGGGAAAGACGGCAGGGAGGTTAAGCTCGTGGATAAAGGGGACGGCTCCTTCTATGCCGTGATGGAAATAAGCGGCAAGACAGGCCTGCTCGTAAGAAAGACCTCCGGCTGGGACTTTAAGTTCGGCGGGAACGGAGAGCAGACGACCCTCTCCGCAGGGACTCCGTTCGAACTGGTCTCCAACGGTGGAGATATGTTCTTCGAGGGTTCCGGCCGCTACAAGATCGAACTCACCAACCTCGAAACTAAGACTGTGTCGTTTATGGGCGCTTTCGGAGACTGGATGCCGGATCTCAACTATGGAGATGTCACCCAGGCCCAGAATACCCAACTCTTCAAGGATCTCGCCGCCTCGGTAGACAAATGGATAGGAATGGGGATAGACGGCCTGAGACTGGATGCCGTCAAGCACCTCTGCGGAGGAATGAATTCCTTCAATAACGGTGCAAACGTCACCCTCTTGAAAAAGTGGTACGACAGGTGTAACGAAACTTTCCGCAAAACCCACGACACAGACTTTTATATGGTAGGCGAGGTTTGGATGGACGCCGGCTCGGTAGCCCAGTACTATAAAGGTATCCCAGCCTGCTTCGAATTCGATTTCTGGGAGAGGCTTAAGTGGGTGATGAGCAACGGAATCGGCCGTTATCTCGCAAAAGACCTCATCGGTTACCGCAACGCATATCGCACCGTCAACCCGAACGCGATAGTCGCCACCAAACTGACCAACCACGACGAGTCGCGTGCTGCAACTATCCTTAACAACGACCTGGCAAAACTCAAGCAGGCTGCAGCCATTCTTCTCAGCGCCGAGGGCGAACCCTACATCTACCAGGGCGAAGAGCTCGGGTACTGGGGCAAGGACCATGACGACGGAGGCGAAGACGAACTGGTCCGCACCCCCATCGTCTGGGACAAGGCATCCGGCGCAGCTACTGGAGACCTGAACGGCAAGTTCGATCTCAGCCTCGTGACAAACGAAATATCAGTTGCGTCCCAGATGAAGGATCGTGAGTCGCTTCTTTATACCTATGCGCAGTGGACAAAGGCCAGGAACACCGTCCCCGCGCTCGCTGCCGGAAAGATGTCCGCCCATTCGGTCTACAACGACAGCAACTCCTCAGCCAACCCTATTGCCGCCTGGTATATGACCGCCTCCGACGGATCTAAGGCTCTCGTCCTTCATAATGTAGGCTCGGCAGAGACGACCCTCTCTCTTCCGGATGACAAACTCTCCGATCAGGCAGTTTCGCTGGGAACAGTCAAAGTCTCCGGCAGCAATGTAACCCTTGGAGCCAACTCTTCAGTCGTATTCGTTCAATAAGATATGAAAAAGCTGTTCACTATACTGCTCGCGGCGCTCCCGCTTCTTGCCGGTTGCGCCGGCCCGGCCGCCCCTCAACCAGACGACAAGTTCGTCTCCGACGGCATTATCTACGAGCTCAACACCCGCCAGTTTACCCCGGCAGGAACCTTCGATGCCGCCAGGGAGCAGCTCCCGCGCCTCAAGGAACTCGGAGTGGATATAGTCTGGCTGATGCCTATCTACCCCATCGGAGAACTTGAAAGGAAGGGGACCCTGGGCTCATACTATGCAATCAAGAACTACTGCGATACAAATCCCGAGTTCGGAACCCTCGAGGACTTCGACGAATTTCTCGCCGCGGCCCACGACCTGGGCCTGAAGGTGATTCTCGACTGGGTCGCCAACCATACTTCGCCCGATCACCCGTGGGTTACCGAGCAGGATCCCGACTGGTACTACCGCGATTCTCTGGGCCACACCATCGTCGAATATGACTGGACCGATATCGCAAAGCTGAACTACAATACGCCCGGCGTCCACAAAGCGATGTTCGAGGCTATGAAATTCTGGATGGACCGCGGAGTCGACGGCTTCCGCTGCGACGTAGCTGGCCAGGTCCCCGCCGAGTTCTGGAAGCCGAGCATAGACTCGCTGCGCATGATTGCCGGCAAACCCATCTACATGCTGGCTGAATCTGAAGACGAGTGGATGTACGGAGCCGGTTTCAATTCCCTCTACGGATGGAGGCTCCATCATCTCCTGAACGGCATCGCCCAGGGCAAGAAAACCAAGGCAGACCTGATTGCCGAGATAGAAAAATACTACATCAGTTCGGACGGCAACCGAATGACCTTTACCTCCAACCACGACGAAAACAGCTGGTCCGGAACCGAGTTCGAAAGGATGGGAGACGCCGTAAAGGCGATGAGCATCCTCTGCTGGACCCTGCCCAACTCCCAGCCGCTTATCTACACTGGCCAGGAAGTGGGTTATGACCGCCGCTTCGCTTTCTTCGAGAAAGACATCGCCCCGAATTGGGAACCCAACGAGTGGACGGAGTTCTACAAGTATCTAACCGAGTTCAAACACGCCCACCCTGCGCTGGATAGCGATGCCGCGTTCGAGCTTGTCCCCAGCGATTCGACTACCCTCGTGTTCAAGCGAACGAAGGGCGGAGACGCCGTGACCGTGAGCGTGGAGCTGCAGGCGCCGTGGAACTGGTCGCTTAAGACCGGGGCAGACCGCATCGCCCACGTAGAGCCGCTCTGCTGGTGGGTCGGGATGAAAACGCCCCTGCAGCTGATGGTTCAGGGCGAGGGAATCCGCGACTTCGACGTCTGGATCGAAGGCGGGAGGGGAGTCAAGGCGACCGTGGCCCATGAAGTCGAGAGCCCGAACTACCTTTTCATCGACGTCCAGATCGATAAGGCCGCCCGCCCGGGTACTTACAGCCTCTGCTTCTCAAACGGGGAGGAAACGTTCAGCGTGCCCTATGAGATCGGGGCCCGCCGCTCGGGATCCGCATCCCGCAGGAGCTTTTCCAGCGCCGACCTTATGTACCTGATAATGCCTGACCGTTTTGTAAACGGCGACCCGTCTAACGATTCGACCGACGATACCTTCGAAAAGGCCG
>Ga0247611_10009737_pt1 | contig 11469 bp, 10 predicted proteins | sample 177DNAGHGhighgp2_FD_192422 | JGI IMG/M metagenome (GOLD analysis project Ga0247611, IMG submission 192422) | Sheep rumen microbial communities from Palmerston North, Manawatu-Wanganui, New Zealand - 1770 DNA GHGhigh gp2 | ecosystem: Host-associated > Mammals > Digestive system > Stomach > Rumen... | reverse complement strand
CCACTATCTGCCACTAACACTCCTCGACGAGACTTGCATTCGCATCTGTTCGCTGCTGAAAGAAACGATAGGCCGTCACTACAAAGGCCCCTTCGGCATCGACATGATGGTCGTAGGCAGCGAGACGGGAGAGGGAGGTTTTCTACTCCACCCAGCTGTAGAGATAAACCTGCGCAGGACGATGGGACACGTAGCCCTGAAACTCACCCCTTACGTCAACCCGGAAGAGGACGACGAACGGGTGAGCGTGATGCGAATAGCCTACGAAGGCGGACAATACAAACAGAAAATTGAGAAAAACCAATAGCACAATGAAACTGAAACTATTTGCACTTGCAGCTCTTGCTTGCCCAACATTGGTCAATGCCCAGTATCGCTCAGAGGTATGGAATCCTGACAATGGCGACGGCACGTATACAAACCCTGTAATCAACGCTGACTATAGCGACCCAGACGTATGCGTGGGCGCTTCAGGCGAGGACTACTACATGACGGCCTCGTCGTTCCAATGCGTCCCTGGTCTGCCCGTCTTGCACTCGAAAGACCTCGTAAACTGGGAGATTATCAACTATGCCCTACCCTCGCTCTACGAAGGCGACGCAGAACTGCAGAAGCATTTCAGCACACCTCAGCACGGCAAAGGCGTGTGGGCACCCAGCATCCGCTACCACAACGGATGGTACTACATCTACTGGGGCGACCCCGATTTTGGCGTCTACATGGTGAAGACCCAAGATCCTGCCGGCCAGTGGGAGAAGCCCGTCTGCGTGATTCGTGGCGAAGGCTATATCGACACCACCCCACTCTGGGACGAGGACGGACGATGCTATATGGTGAACGGCTGGGCAAATTCTCGTGCAAAGTTCGCCTCAGTACTGACCGTTCGCGAGATGAGTGCCGACGGTACGCGACCTATCGGACAGCCCGTCATCGTCTTCGACGGCAACGGAACGGAGAATCGTACCTGCGAGGGACCGAAGTTCTACAAGCGCGACGGCTACTACTGGATTCTCTGTCCTGCAGGTGGCGTGCCTTCTGGCTTCCAACTGGCCATGCGCTCTAAGAGTCCTTATGGTCCCTACGAGCACAAAGTTGTGCTGGAACAGGGCAAAACAAACATCAACGGCCCTCACCAGGGCGGATGGATACACACGAAATACGGCGAAGACTGGTTCCTGCATTTCCAGGATAAGGAGGCCTACGGACGCGTTGTCCACCTGAACCCTGTCGACTGGACATCAGGCTGGCCCATCATGGGCAAAAAAGGCGTAGCTGTAGCCAAACATAAGAAGCCCAAGACCTCAAGCACTACTATTGTCAACCCAGTAGAGAGCGATGAGTTCAACGACATGACCATCGGCAAGCAATGGGAGTGGCAGGCCAACTACGACGAAAAATATGGTGTGCCAACTGCCTTCGGAACCTTCCGTCTCTACACCCACAAACTTCCTCAGGGATGGAAGAACCTCTGGGAGGTACCCAACATGCTGCTACAGAAGACCCCCGCCGACGAATTTACAGTCACCACAAAGATACGCATGACTTCAAAAGCCGACGGACAGATGGGTGGTCTTATCATGATGGGAATGGACTATTCGGCCCTCGTCGTTCGCCGTCAGGGACAGGAGTTCCAGCTCCTGCAGCTCACCTGCAAAGCCGCAGACAAGGGTAAGGCGCAGACGGAAGAGCGGATTGCCACGCTCAAGCCTACAGCCGTCGACAAGATAGACTATAAGCCAGGCATCCATGAAGATATCTACCTGAGACTCTCAGTCAGTCTGCCTGGAAAGGACAAACTGAAGAACAGAAACCGTTTCGACGGCAAGCCCGTAGTCGACTTCGCCTACAGCCTCGACGGCAAGACCTTCACGCCTTGCGGAAAGCAGTTCGAGATGCGTCAGGGCAAGTGGATTGGAGCAAAGTTCGGATTCGTAAGCGTCGAGAACGCCCCAAAATCCGATCGTGGATGGATAGAGGCCGACTGGATTCGCGTAACGAAAAAATAACCTTCAGAAAAGGCTGAACGCATAAAGTTTTTAAAAAAAGTGGACTTTACGCACGAAGTTACAAAAAAAGTGAGTACTTTTGTGCGGTTTATGAAGACAAATGAGAAATATGATAGTGTGCGCAAAGCTGTAGAGCGCATACTTGATAACTATCTTGAGGTGAATAACCTTCGCAAAACGCCTGAGCGCTATGCGATTCTGCGAGCTGTCTACAACATGGACGGCCACTTCACCCTTGATGAACTGGGCAGCAAACTGAGTGAGGAATACAGATTCCCTGTGTCGAGAGCCACACTCTACAACACACTGAACCTCTTTATGGAACTGCGGCTGGTAATACGCCACCGCTTCCAAGGGCAGACGAAGTATGAAGTGTACTCAGAAGGACAGAGCCACTGTCACCAGATATGCACGCTGTGTGGAAAGGTGACGGAGATAGCATCTCCAGAAGTGACAGAGGCCATCGAAAGGATGCACCTGAAGCGATTCCGCAAAGACGGCTACACGCTCTACATCTACGGCATCTGCTCGACCTGTCAGGGAAAGCTGACTCGCAAGCAAAGAATCAAAAACAAACCAGACAATAACGACAATGAACAAAGGAAAGGTTGATGTCCTTCTGGGCCTGCAATGGGGCGATGAAGGCAAAGGAAAAGTAGTTGACGTACTGACTCCCCACTACGATGTGGTGGCCCGTTTCCAGGGTGGCCCCAACGCTGGTCATACCCTTGAGTTCGAGGGACAGAAATATGTGCTTCGCTCTATTCCCTCAGGCATATTCCAAGGCGACAAGGTGAACATCATCGGCAACGGCGTTGTGCTGGCTCCAGACCTCTTCATGGACGAAGCAAAGGCACTCGAAGAGAGCGGCCATCAGCTGAAGAGCCGACTGCACATCTCGAAAAAGGCTCATCTCATCATGCCTACCCATCGCGTGCTCGACGCTGCCTACGAAGCCCAGAAAGGCAAGAACAAGGTAGGCACAACAGGCAAGGGCATCGGCCCCACCTATACCGACAAGGTTAGCCGCGTAGGATTGCGCGTAGGCGATATCCTCGAGAACTTCGAGGCCAAGTATGCTACTGCGAAGGCTCGCCACGAGGCCATTCTGAAGTCGCTCAACTTCGACTACGACATCGATGAGGTGGAGAAGAAATGGCTTGAGGGTGTGGAATATCTGAAGCAGTTCCCCATCGTCGACTCTGAACACGAGCTGAACAACATGCTACGCGAAGGCAAGAGCGTGCTCTGCGAGGGTGCACAGGGAACAATGCTCGACGTAGACTTCGGTTCTTATCCCTTCGTCACCTCGTCGAACACCATCTGTGCAGGTGCCTGCACAGGATTAGGCATCGGCCCCAACAAGATTGGCGATGTCTACGGCATCATGAAGGCCTACTGCACTCGCGTAGGCGCTGGTCCTTTCCCCACAGAGCTCTTCGACGAGACGGGCAAGAAGATACGCGACCTCGGACATGAGTACGGAGCCGTCACAGGACGTGAGCGCCGCTGCGGATGGATCGACCTCGTTGCCCTGCGCTATTCTATCATGGTCAACGGTGTGACCAAGCTCATCATGATGAAGAGTGACGTACTCGACGGCTTCGATACCATCAAAGCCTGCGTGGCCTACAAGCAAAACGGTCAGCAGATAGACTACTTCCCATACAACATCGAGGAGGGCATCGAGCCCGTCTACAAGGAGCTGCCAGGATGGAAGACCGACATGACCCGCTTCACTTCGGAGGAGCAGTTCCCCCAGGCTTTCAAGGACTATATCGACTTCCTCGAGAAGGAGCTCGAGACACCTATTACTATTATAAGCATAGGTCCCGATCGTGACCAGACGATTGTAAGAAAATAATGGCAAAACCAAGCATACCCAAAGGAACACGCGACTTCGGCCCCATCGAGATGGCCAAGCGCAACTATATCTTCAACACTATCCGCTCGGTCTACGAGCTCTACGGCTTCCAGCAGATTGAAACACCTGCACAGGAGACCCTGCAGACGCTGATGGGAAAATACGGCGAGGAGGGCGACAAACTGCTGTTCAAGATTTTGAACAGCGGCGATTTCCTGACCAAGGTAAGCGATGAAGAGCTTGCTGAGCGCAACCCGCTGCACCTCGCAGCTAAGCTCTGCGAGAAAGGCCTTCGCTACGACCTCACCGTTCCATTCGCTCGATATGTAGTGATGCATCGCGAAGAACTGCAGATGCCCTTCAAGCGCTATCAGGTGCAGCCCGTATGGCGTGCCGACCGTCCGCAGAAAGGCCGCTATCGCGAATTCTATCAGTTCGATGGTGACATCGTGGGCAGCGACTCACTCGTCAACGAGGTGGAGCTGATGCAGATTGTCGATACCGTATTCTCACGATTTGGCGTTCGCGTACAGATTAAGATTAACAATCGCAAGATCCTCTCAGGCATCGCCGAAGTCATTGGGGCTGCCGACAAGATTGTCGACATCACCGTAGCCATCGACAAACTCGACAAGATTGGCATCGACAACGTCAACGCTGAACTACGAGAGGACGGACTGACGGAGGAGCAGATAGCCAAGCTGCAACCCATCATCCTGCTCGAAGGCTCGAACGAAGAGAAACTGAACACAATTGCCAACGTACTGAGTGTCAGCGAAATGGGCATGAAGGGCGTAGAAGAGTTGCGAAATATCCTAAGCACACTTGGTTGCCTGAGCAATCCGGCCAATCAGAGTACGCTGAACAACGAGATTCAGCTCGACCTCACGCTCGCACGTGGTCTGAACTACTACACAGGTGCCATCTTCGAGGTGAAAGCCCTCGACACACCAATGGGCAGCATCCTGGGCGGCGGCCGCTACGACAACCTCACGGGCATCTTCGGTATGCCTGGTCTGTCGGGCGTAGGCATCTCGTTCGGCATCGACCGCATCTTCGACGTGCTCAACGCACTCGACCTCTACCCCACCGACTCGCTGCAGACGACGCAGGTGCTCTTCATCAACTTCGGCGAAAAGGAACTGGCCTACTGCATGCCCATCGTGGCAAAGGTGCGCCAGGAAGGAATCCGCACAGAGCTATACCCTGACGCTACCAAGATGAAGAAGCAAATGGCCTATGCCAACGCCAAGCAGATACCATACGTGGTGCTGACTGGTGAAAGCGAGATGGCCGAAGGAAAGGTAACACTCAAGAACATGACCACTGGCGAACAGCTGCTGCTCACGACAGAAGAGCTGATTGCAAGGATCAAGGGATGATTGAGGTTACAGGTTTTAGGTTACAGGTTAAGATGAGGAAACTATTACTTCTACTGCTGGCACTATTCGTAATGGTTGCAGCCGACAAACGCCCCACAACCATCTTCATGATTGGCGACTCGACGATGGCAAACAAGGACATCTCGAACGGCAAGAAAGAACGTGGATGGGGAATGGTACTGCAGAGCTATTTCGACGATAACATACGCATTGACAACCACGCTGTGAACGGACGCTCCTCGCGTTCATTCATCAACGAGGGTCGATGGGACACCGTGCTCAACCGCATGAAGCCAGGCGATTACGTAATCATCCAGTTTGGACATAACGACGAGAAGCCAAAGGCCGACCGCCATACCGACCCAGGCTCGACCTTCGACTATAATCTGGCGAAGTTCGTACGCGAGACGCGCGAACATGGGGGCATACCTGTGCTGATGAACTGTGTGGTACGCCGTAACTACTTCGTACAGGCACCTGAGAATGATGACGACGAGAAGTTGCGCACCACAACCTTCCAAGATGGCGTGAAGATGGTCGAGGGCGACTCGCTCATCGATACACACGGACTCTACCGTGTGGCTCCACGCGATGTAGCTCAGCGTATGAACGTCCACTTCGTCGATGCCAACCGCATCACCCACGACCTCGAACAGGGACTTGGACGCGAAGCCTCGAAGAAACTACACATGTGGTTCCTCCCTGGCGAAGAGCCCAGCGTTCCTAAAGGCCGTCAGGACAATACCCACTACTGTGTATATGGTGCCCATCAGGTGGCTCGACTGTTGGCCGATGCTCTCTGCGAGGAGATTCCCGTGCTGAAGCGCTATCGTGCAGAGGCCGACATCACCGTAGACAGTCGTGGACGTGGCAACTACCTCAAACTCTCAGAAGCCGTTGAACAGGCACTCAAAGAGCCCAAGAAGCCAACCACCATCCAGATTCTCGGAGGAAAGTGGGAGAAGCCACAACTGCCTAAAAAACATCAGATTACCTTCGTCCTTCGCGAAGGAGCCACCTGGAAATAAAAAGTGTGTAACGCTTCTGCGTTACTGTTATAAACACGGAAATGAACGCAAACGAAATACTTCTACGCAATGTTGCCCTGCTCTCGGCTGTCGACGAGAAAGAGAAGTCGATGATGCCCGCAGGCACGGCTCCCCTACCCTCTGTCGAGGAGGTCAGCCGCATCGTGAGCCTGGCCAAGAGCATCATCTTCGCCGACTATTTCTACAAGCGTCAGCCCGACCAGCAGATACGTGCCTACGCCATAGGTGTTCACATGGAGGAACTCTACAACCTGCTGCGACGACAGATAGCCCGTGGACTACAGTTCTGCGACGAATGCTGCAAGGAGGCAGAGGTGACTTCGTCTGCTGATGAGATAGCGCTGAAGTTCATAGACCAGCTGCCTGAAATAAAGCGACTGCTTTTTACTGATGTGGAGGCAATGTTCCGCAACGACCCTGCGGCCACGAACTACGGCGAGGTGATCTACTGCTATCCCATCATCGACACGATGACCCACTATCGAATCGCCCACGTACTGCACCAGATGCAGGTTCCTGTGATTCCACGTATCATCACGGAGCAGGCCCACTCTAAGACGGGCATCGACATTCACCCAGGTGCCACCATCGGCGAGTATTTCGCCATCGACCACGGCACGGGTGTCGTCATCGGCGAGACGTGTATAATTGGTCACCACGTAACGCTCTATCAAGGTGTGACGCTAGGTGCCAAGAGCTTCAAATACGATGCTGAGGGTAATATGCTCAACGTACCTCGCCATCCAATTATCGAGGACTACGTCACCATCTATTCCAACGCCTCTATCCTTGGCCGCATCACCATCGGCCATCATTCTGTCATAGGCGGCAACATCTGGGTAACCAACGACATACCCCCGTATACACAGTTGCAACAGGGGAAAGTCCCCTCCACCCACATTCAGGAATAATACTATCCTCGCACCTTGTACCCTCGTTACAAAATGACATACTTCTTCGTATTCTGCAAGGACAGCCTGCTACTCGAACGCTGTGCAGACGGGACCTACACGATTCCGCTTCGCGAAGAGCCGCCTACAGAGGTGAAGTCGTGGACAACAATCATGAACATCACGCCCCTCGACGGCGTTGAGGTGAAAACTTACCAGATTGACGCGCCCATCACAGACGATGAGCGCTATGAGATGTGTGCGCTGCGACAGTCGTACTACAAGCTTGCCTATCCACTCTACCTTAAGGCTGGCAAGTGTGCCGAACTTCTCTATTGGCACAACAACACGCGTTTCTGTGGTGTCTGCGGAGGCACGATGAAGTTCCATACCGACATCTCAAAGCGCTGCGAACAATGTGGCAAGGAGGTGTGGCCACAGTTGGCTACGGCCATCATCGTACTGATTCGCAGAGGCGACGAGGTGCTGCTGGCACGTGGACGCAATTTCAAGAGCGACTTCTACGGACTGATAGCCGGCTTTGTGGAGACAGGCGAGACACTCGAAGAAGCCGTTGAGCGCGAAGTGATGGAAGAGACAGGCATCCGCATCAAGAACATCCGCTATTTCGGTTCCCAGCCTTGGCCCTATCCCAGCGGACTGATGGTAGGCTTTATGGCAGAGTATGCAGCAGGCGAACTGCACCTGCAGCGCGAGGAGCTGAAAAAAGCAGGCTGGTTCACACGCGAACACCTCCCCAAACTACCAGAAAAGCTGTCTATAGCCCGGAAGCTCATAGACAGCTGGCTAGAGAGTCAATCTTAATCCAGCTGAACTATTCAGTCAGGACTAAGCTGAAACGTATTTCCTTATTTTCCGATACAGTGGTACTCGAAGTCATTCTCTTCGAGTTCTTCAGCGTCGAAGATGTTACGGCCGTCGATGACCAACGGGCGACGCATGGCCTTTTTGATGACACCCCATGTAGGCAGGCGGAACTCCTTCCACTCCGTCAGCAGCAACATCGCATCGGCATCAAGCACGGCATCGTACATATCGCGACAATAGATAATCTTATCGCCCACACGACGACGGCACTCATCCATAGCAATGGGATCATAGGCACGTACCGTACAGCCGGCTTCAAGCAGTTTGCCAATCATTACCAGGGCTGTCGACTCGCGCATATCGTCAGTCTCAGGCTTGAACGAGAGTCCCCACATGGCGATGGTCTTGCCTTTGAGCGACTCGCCGTTGAAAGCCTTCTGCAGTTTCTCGAAGAGCACGCCCTTCTGATGTTCATTCACACGCTCCACAGCCTTCAATACCTCCATCGAATAGCCCTGCTGGTCAGCCGTCTTGATTAGGGCCTTCACGTCCTTGGGGAAGCAGCTGCCGCCATATCCACAGCCGGCATAGAGGAACTTACGGCCAATACGTGTGTCGGCACCAATGCCAGCACGCACCATATTGATGTCAGCGCCTACGCGCTCGCATAGGTTGGCCATATCGTTCATGAACGAGATACGCGTGGCGAGCATCGAGTTGGCAGCATACTTGGTCATCTCAGCAGAGGGAATGTCCATGAAGATGACGCGGAAGTTGTTTATCAGGAACGGCTTGTAGAGACGGGTGAGCACCTTGCGGGCCTTCTCGCTCTCCACACCCACGACCACACGATCGGGCGACATAAAGTCCTTGATAGCGTTGCCTTCCTTCAGGAACTCAGGGTTCGAAGCCACGTCGAACGGTACATCGACACCACGCTTTTCCAGTTCAGCGGCGATAGTCTGCTTCACCTTCTTGGCTGTTCCTACAGGGACGGTCGACTTCGTTACGACCACCACATAGCGGTTCAGGTTCTCACCGATGGTCTTTGCCACCTGCAGCACATACTTCAGGTCGGCAGAACCGTCCTCATCTGGAGGCGTACCCACTGCAGAGAAGACAACATCCTGCTCATTCAGCACCTCGGCAAGTGAAGTGGTGAACTTCAGTCGGCCTGCTTTGTAGTTCTTCAACACAATCTGGTCGAGGCCTGGCTCATAGATAGGCATTTCACCATTCTTCAGACGCTCGATCTTAGCTGCATCCACATCAACACACGTCACATTGACACCCGTTTCAGCGAAACAAGCGCCTGACACCAGGCCCACATAGCCTGTTCCTACAATTGCTATATTCATGGTTTAATTTATTAATTCTATTTCTTTTCACCACACCTTATTTATATTAATAATGAGGTGTAGACATCTCATTAAGAGCTTATTTCAAAACCGTTGCAAAAGTACAAATATAATTTATTTCAGCGATACTTATTCCGATAAATCCGCTAAATAATATTTTTATATCCACTTTTCTTTGTCCGTTTCAGGAAAAAGAATTAATTTTGCAACGTGATTGGACTAAGCAAACATATCGAAACGCTCCTTTTGAGCAATGACTGCGTGATAATCCCCAACTTTGGCGGATTTATGGCTCACTATGTGCCTGCACGCTATGACGAGACGGACAATTCGTTCCTTCCTCCACTTCGTACGCTCGGATTCAATCCGCAGCTACGTCTGAACGACCATTTGCTCGTTCAGAGCTATATCGAGGCCTACGACATCAGCTACCCTGAGGCTCTTCGCCGCATTAGCAATGAGGTGGAAGAGTTGAAGCAAACCATTAGGACAGAGGGTGAGTTCCAGCTAAACGGTATCGGAACTTTGCGACTTAACGAGGAGGGCAACTACGAGTTCTCTCCTTGCGAGGCAGGAATCCTCACCCCATCACTCTATGGTCTGAGCAGCTTCGAGTTCATGCCTCTGATGCAGGTGGCAGAGAAAGATACTGTCAGGGAAGAAGAAAAAGAGATAGAGACAAGCAATGCTGAAGACATTTCTCTTCAGCACGATGCCTCCACTACGTCTTCAGAAGAGACCGCTGAGGAAGAGAAGGCCAACGACACCCTCGTCATCAGCATGTCGTGGGTTCGTAGTGCCGTTGCTGCAGCCGCTGCAATACTTCTTTTCTTCGTTTACAGCACTCCTGTGAGCAACAGTTCGATGGATGACTACCAGGAAAGCAACATGCTCCCTATTGCAGCTACTCAGTCCGTTCAGAAGATGTTTAGCGATAATAGTCTTCTGCTTACGACGACAACAGAAAGCGAAGTCGTTACTACAGACACAACAAGTATTGACAGTACAGCTGTGGAAGAAGAGAGTAAGGTGGAAGCAGAAAACAAGGTAGCTGAGGAGACCAAGGTGGCAGAAGAAGCAACACCTTCCTATACCATTGTGCTCGCCAGCGAGACCACACGCTATCATGCTGAGGAGTTCGTGGCCCGCCTGGCAAAGAAGGGAATCGAAGCCACGGTTAGTCCGATGAAATTCTCAGAGAAAGTGCGTGTAACTTACGGAAGCTACACTTCCGATGAGGAAGTGCACGACCAGCTTCGACAGCTACGCACTCAATACGATGTTTTCCACGACGCATGGGTTTTGAATAACAACAGATGAAGAGAGTACGCTGTCCCAAGTGTGACCAATACATTATTTTCGATGAGACACGCTATGAACCTGGCCAGAAGCTTGTGTTCAAGTGCAACGAATGCGGAAAGGAGTTCGGCATTCGCATGGGTGTGTCGAAACTGAAGGCCACACAGAAGGAAGAGACGGCTCAGTTGGCCGATACCGATGCCAACCTCGAATCTGACTGTGGCAGCATCGTGGTCATCGAGAATGTTTTCCATTACAAACAGATTATTCCGCTCCGCATGGGCGACAACCAGATTGGCCGCTACCAGAAGGGCAACCCTATCAACACCCCCATCGAGACCGTCGACCCCAGCGTAGACCTGCTCCATTGCACCATCACCGTTTCGCGCGACAAGCACGGAAAGTTGAAATACACGCTCAAGGACGGTCCCAGCTACACAGGCACCTTTGTCGACAACGTCATTCTGGGCGATCGCGAGAAGCGCGTCATCGATGACGGACAACTCTTCACCATTGGAGCCACGAGCATCATCCTCAAGGCGAAACAAAACGAAGAGGCATAATTTTCTTCCCAACAGATAATTCAAGAAAAATATCCAACCGAAATATGAACGTATTAGAACTTAGCGAGCAAGAGATTCTCCGTCGCCAGTCGCTCGAAGAACTTCGCAACATGGGCATCGACCCCTATCCCGCAGCAGAATATCCCACCAACGCTTTTTCAACCAACATTCTGGCTGAGTTCAGCGACGATGCTGAGCCCCGCGAGGTGTGCATAGCCGGACGAATGATG
>Ga0247611_10009736_pt1 | contig 11469 bp, 11 predicted proteins | sample 177DNAGHGhighgp2_FD_192422 | JGI IMG/M metagenome (GOLD analysis project Ga0247611, IMG submission 192422) | Sheep rumen microbial communities from Palmerston North, Manawatu-Wanganui, New Zealand - 1770 DNA GHGhigh gp2 | ecosystem: Host-associated > Mammals > Digestive system > Stomach > Rumen... | reverse complement strand
AAGGAGATTTGACCACCTTATTAACAATAAAAGGAGAACCGATTGGCTCTCCTTTTTTTGTTTACCATGAACCCTCGTAGCTATCCATCCATTCACCGTTCAGCGACAGCGACAGACTTCCGCCAGCACTAAAAAGCGGCCCACTGTAATCGCTCACACGGTTAGCCTTCAAGGGAACATCCGTCAGCGTCGCCGTTCCCAGCACCGCATCCGCACTCGTCTTGCTGCTGATTGTCACGTCCGTAGTCCATTCCGTAGCCGCCGATACGCTGAACATCGAAGCCGACACGCCCGTCTGACCTATGGAAGCAGATGGAATGTTAATCGTAGTCGTCTGACTCTCCGTCACAGCGCACGGCTCACCCGTCACATAGTCAATTCCTTTATACCAAGTCGCAGGCGTAATGTTGATAGTCGCCGCATTCTCAGGAACGGCATCCGTGAACGTCAGCCTCAGTTTCGTCACCACACGGTCCAGCGTCACCGCCCTGTTGCCGTTCGAACTTGCAACCACGTTCACCTTATAGTCCTTATAGAACGTATCACTCACCCTCTCCCACGCAATAGAGTGTGCGCCAACGTTCACCGTTGGCGTCGTACCCCTACTCGCCACGAAGTACACATGGTGCGCACCATACGCCAGCTGCATCACCGGCTTTCCGAAGTCCTCTGCCGTGTTGTCACTCTGATGCATCTGCTGCACCAGCTGTCCGTTCATGTAATCCAGCACCCACAGGTCGGTCATATCCTTGCCGTCCGCTTGCAGATAACCACGAGTCACTGACTTCCACTCTTCAGAGAAGTCGCCTTTTACCGTAAACGTAAACCTTTTGCCGTCCGTGGTAGATACGGACGGATTCTCTTCTACTTCGTCGTCATTAACCAACGACTTTTCACACGATGTCAGCAACATTGCTGCCAACATGAAAAATACAAATTTCCTCATTGTTTGTTGTTATTTAGATGAATATAAAATGGGCCTCTCGGTCTTGTCTTTGTTGCTCAATTCGCCGACATGGTACACCTGTACCCAACCCGAGAGAACCCATTATTATGAGTCCGACTTTCGGGTACAGGTTTTCTGATGTCAGCGAAATTGAGCGCGGCAAAGGTAAAACTTTTTTCTGACTCCACCAAACATTTCCACGAAAAAGTAAACCTTTGCCGCATTGTTTTGCAAAGGTATATGGCAATAATAATAGACGACACCATTCTGACCAATCAGGCTGATAACCTGAAAGCAGCAATGAGCACCGACCCGAAAATGCGGAAGGTGATACAGCAGCATATCCGTGAGGCTCTGTTCGAGGCACGTAAGCAAGTGATGTCAGATTTTCCTGCTGATAATGGCGACCCGAGGCAATCGGCCAAAGCTATCCGTACCTCAGTATATGAGAAAGTAATGGGTGGTAACATCAACATACTGACAGGTAAGAAGGCACACGGTTCTGTCAACTACCAGCCAACAAGGAAAGGAACAAATGGCCGTGGTGGAAATCGTCGTCCACGTTCTGAGCGTACTAAGCAGATGCAAAGCTATGGACCTCTCGATCGCGGCTTCATTTTACGCTTCGTCAACAGTGGTACGAAGACCCGTGTCATCGGATTCCGCAACACTGTCAAAGGCAACCGTGCCAGATATGAGGCAGCTGTTACCCGCATTCATCGTGGCGAGAAACTTCGCACTGGCAACCGTGGTGCCATTGCAGCTCGCAACTGGTTCACGACATCAGCTGAAAGTGCTTTGGGTAATGCCGCTCAAATGATTTCTGACCTGATAGAAATAGAGGCAGCAGCCATCGCAAACGGAGAACAATAAAACAAGATATATATGGCAGCAAATTCAATACTAAAACTGCGTGTCGATTCGCAAGAGTATGATGCGAAACTAAAGAAAGCGGCAGAGGGCTTGCAGCACCTGGCAAAGGCGGCACACGACAGCGGCAGTGAATTGTTACACCTTGAAAAAGACGAGGTGGCTTTCATTCGTGAGATGGGTTCTATGAATACATCAGCGAAGACGGCGGCGGGCAGCATACGCGAAATGGAGTCAACGCTGAAGGCGATGACACTCACCTACAAGCAGATGTCTGACGCTGAGAAGGCGGGCAATGCGGGGAAGGCGTTGTCCGATGCAATGGCCGAACTTAGAAACAGGCTCATACCAGCCAAGCAGGCACTGGCCGAGACGGAAAAGGAAATGCGCAAGTTGAATCAAGAGGTAAATGCTTCGCAGAATCCATTCGGGAAATACGGTAGCATCATCGACAATATCGGTTCACACTTCGGCGTCACTGGCAATCTCACAGAGATTCTGACATCGAAGACGGCCATGCTGACGGCAGGCATTGGTGCTGCGACTGCCATCGTCGGTAAAGCCACACAAGAGTGGGCCAAATATAATGCCGAATTGGCCAAGCAAGACCAGATAACCACCGTGACCACAGGACTACAAGGCCCAGGCAGCGACCGCATGACAGACCAAGCACGGGCAATGGTCGATACCTACGGTGTGGATTTCCGCGAGGCCATCAACGCCGCCAACACCCTTATGACCCAGTTCGGACAGACGGGCGAGCAGGCCATGTCGCTCATCAGCGATGGTATGCAGGGCATGATTCAGGGCGACGGGCCGAAGTTACTGTCGATGATTCAGCAGTATGCACCATCTTTCCGCGACGCTGGTATATCAGCGTCGCAGTTGGTGGCCGTCATTCAGAACTCTGAGGGTGGTATCTTTACCGACCAGAACATGAACGCCATCGTGATGGGTATTAAGAACATTCGACTGATGACGAAGGCCACGAGCGATGCCTTGAAGCAAATGGGAATTGACGGCGATCTGATGTCCCAGCAGCTGAGCGACGGCACGCTGACTGTGTTCGATGCACTAAAACAAGTGGCTGGTGGTTTGCGAAACGTAGACTCGAACTCGAAGGTGGCAGGTGAGGTGATGCAACAGGTCTTTGGCCGTCAGGGTGTGACCGCTGGTGCTAACCTTGGTAAAGCCATTGAACAGTTGAACCTCAATCTGGAAGAGACGAAGAAACAGACAGGTGAAGTTGGTGATGCCTACAACGACCTGTATAATGCCAACGTGAAGCTGAACGGTGCCATTCGCGATTGCTTTGAATACGACGGATGGGACCAGATGGCGACTGGCATCAAGGCCAACCTTGTGAGTGCGCTGGCCAGCGTTCTCGATATTATTGGCAGGATCAAGGGAGCACTCGGCGGGTTCTCCGTTAATCAGCAACAAGGCGGAGCACAGACTGGCGGCGGTGCTAACATGGAGCGAATGATTGCAATGCTTGGAGATGGTAAAAGTCCGAAAGCACAACAGACTTACACCAGGCAAATACAAGAATATACAGCCGGAATCTTTAGAGTCAACGACCAGATACGTCAGATTCAGGAAAAAGCCGCTCAGGATATGGACGGCAATATGGCCGTGGTCTACGAGAAGCAAATCCGCAACCTCGAAAATCGCAAGCAAGCTATTCAGCGAAATATGGCTGAATATGACAAACGTGCACAGGCTGTATTGAACGGTACGGAAACGACACCACCACCAGTCATAAAACCCACCCAGAAAGGTAAAACCACCAAGACCGAGAAAACAGAGATTCAGCAGAATGACGAGCAAATAGCCAATCTGACGAAGGAATATCTGAAGATGAAGGATGCTGCCAGCACAGCGAGTGCTGAACAGCAGGCAGACTTTGCAGAACGTATGGCCGACATCAAGGAAGAGATAGAGGGCCTACAGAAGCGTAACGAACAATTGCGACAGTGGCAGGACGAGGCAAAGGGCGGTAACAACGAAGCCCAGCAGAACGACAACCGCATTAAGCTGTTGACGGCTGAATACAAGAAGGTGTCGGACATGGCCAAGACAGCCACGGGCGACGAACTCAAAAATGCCCAGGCACGTCAGCAGGCTATACAAGCGGAAATCAAGACGCTGCAAGACCGCAACAAGGAACTGCGACTCTACGAGCAGCAGGCACGCGGCGAGGCTCCCGAAATGGGTAGCAAGAAGCAGTTGCAGCAACAACTGGGCGACCTACAGCAACGTCAGTCGTTGTTGGCTCCCGATACGCAAGGGTGGCGCGACCTACAAAAAGAGATTGACGCCGTCAGTCGTCAACTCGACATCGTACAGGGTAAGATTCCCAAAGGCGAGCAGGCCGTCATCACGTTCACCGTCAAGAAGGACGAGCTCGACAAGACAATGGCCAACCTGCCGAAAGACAGGAACGTTAAAGTCAACGTTGAGACAGTTGAGCCGAAGCCTGTGGACGTGAAGGTGAACGAGCCAAAGGATGTTAATGTCAAGGTGAATGAACCGAAACCCGTTGACGTGAAGGTGAACGAGCCAAAGGATGTTAATGTCAAGGTGAACGAACCGAAGCCCGTTGACGTGAAGGTCAACGAACCAAAGGATGTTAATGTCAAGGTGAATGTCGAAACCGTTGGTGATATTGACGACCTGACGGACGAAGACAGGACAGTACACTACCATGTCGAGACGGATGGTGCAGACTTGACGGATTTAACTGACGAGGAAAAGACCGTCACCTATCACGCCAACACCAGCGAGGTGAAGAAAGCCGTAGATGAAGTCAATGGTGCAGAAGTCAAAGAGAAGACCGCCAACGTGAAGGCTGACACCAGCGAGGCAGAGAAAAGCATTCAGGCACTTAACAACACGTCGCTGACTCCGAAAGAAGAGTTGGTAAAGGTAAGCATCGCCACCAGTGGTCAGGAATCTTTGGATGAGCTGAAGAAGAAACTCGATACGGATTTTGGTGACAGGAAGTACACCATTACCTACGAGACGAAGACAGTTGACATCAAGGCGTTCAACACGCAGAACATAGACTCTTTCCTGGCTGATGCGAAAAACAAGATCAAGGAAGCGGAAATCGGGAGTGAGTTGTACAACCAATTGACAGCCCGCATTGCTGACACGTCGGCACTGAGCAACATGATACAAGTGGCTATCAAGAACGGCTTCGACATGAGCACGCTCAACGGCATGGATGTAAACATCTGGCATACATTACTGGCTAATCAGGACGTGCCGACTGAAGACCTTCAGGCCATGCTTGACAAGATTAATGCATGGTTTGAAGAAAAGGGAATCAAATTAAAGTTTGGGCTTGATGCTAACACTGGTGAGGTCAAAGAGGAAAAGAAGAATAAAAGTAACGATGACACTATAACAAAAGCGTCGAAGTCTCTGAGTGGGCTGAGCAGCATCAAGGGTGGTCTTGAAGGTATGGGCGTAAAATTACCATCAGAAATTGAAAAGGCTATAGGGGTGATGCAAGCAGTAATGTCAGTGATACAAGGCGTACAGACTATTATCTCAGTATTTAGTACAGGAACGGCTGTTGCTCAAATTACATCTACCAATTTAAACACAGCTGCTTTGATTTCTCTCGAAGCTGCTATATGGGCCAATACTGCAACTTCAATTATCCCAGGACTCCGTAATGGTGGTATCGTTCCAGCCTTTAAGTCTGGTGGCATTGTGCCGCATGCAGCCATTGGTTATGAGGTGCCGGGACATGACTATTCTGACACTACACCGGTCATGGTTTCAAGCGGCGAGCTCATATTGAACCGCAGTCAACAAGGCAACCTTGCCAGCCAACTGGAGCAGGCCCGTCAAGAAAGCTACGGTGGCGGTGGTGGTACACCATACGTGCAAGGTGAGCTGATATACTTGGGCGTTAATAACTACCTGAAACGCTCAGGACGTGGTGAGATAGTAACAAGCAAAAAAGGATAAAAGATATGGCAAAGAATGGCAATAATATCATAGTATATAGTGGTGGCACAGCCATCGCTGGTACGCGATCGAGCGAGATACAGAGTGGTGCAGAACTGATAGAAGTCAGCAGCCCATCGCAAGGCACATGGCGTCAGTACATCGCAGGTCGAAAGGAGTGGAGCGTGACGGTCGGATTCTTGGTTCTATCCGATAGCGCACTGGCCATCAGTAACAAGACTGGCATTCAGGACCTGTTGCAGGTCGGCAACACGTTTACATTAAAGATCAAGGAACGCACAGCAGCCGACTCCGATGGTGTGACAGGCACGGCCATCCTGAAGACCGCAAAAATCACCATGACCAGGGGAAATTTGGTGCAAGGTTCATTCCAATTTACGGGAAACGGAACGCTCTCAGCACCAGCCGCCCAAGCATAACGCTGCGTGATGTAACGACGTGAACATTTCCATAGTTATTATTTGTTTTAGGTTATTTAGTATTACTTGAATTTAATTTGTTTTTGAGTCAGGGGTGCAGCGGCACCCCTTTTTTGTTGCTGTGGCACAGCAACAGACACAACGATGGCAGTCGGTAAACCTTAACCGCATACTTTCCAGATTAGCAGAAGATAAACGAAAAGAAATAGTATATGAAATGGTTGACATTAAACTACATCAAGCAACAGCTGAGGATTGAGCCGGACTTCACGTTAGAAGATGATATGCTGACGTTATACGGCAACTCAGCCGAGAATACGCTGCTACAACTGTGCAATCGCTCATACGAGAGCTTCTTGGACGAATACGGCGAGATTCCGCAAGACATCATTCACGCCACACTGATGCTCGTTGACGTGAGCTACCATCAGCGTAGTCCTATTTCGCAGTATCAGCTATATGCCGTCGGCTGTGCATTCGACCAGAAAGTGAAGCCGTACATGCGACTGACGAAGCGCGACGACAACGTAGAAACGACGGAGGTGCCTATCGGTAGCGACACGAAGATTGAGTTCACGGCTGATCTGCCAGACGACTTAACGCTGGCCGACATCCCGTTCACAGGAAAGGTCATCAATGTCAACCAGAAGGATAAGGTGATGGACTTCACGAAGGCCGATTGCATCAAGGCCGACGAGAGCGGCGAGTATTACGTCGTTCTGGTAGACACCGAGACGATGGGTGTTGGCTCGTTAGTAATGAAGTTGACGGTTCAGATACCTGATACAGACTACACCAGCGGCTATCGTAAAGAGGTAGTAAAAATCAATCCACATATCAGAATTACAGGTTGACACATGAAAGGAACAGCACGAATCATCAGCATGACGGCGGGCGCAGGTCGCATCGCGGGCAGCAGAACCAAGACTGAGGCTGCTGCTGTCGGTGTGGTGCGTGGCGAGGCTATTGACGCCCTTCGGAAAACCGAAGGGAGCGGTGGTCGCAGTCGGGAGGCTGGTGTGCTCCATTGGATGAAGGTCATACCCGAACAGGTGCAGGAGTTCGTGTGGTTGCATCCTGACGGTGTGGACTATAATATCGAGACGTCGACAAACCTGAAATGGAAAATCATTTAAAAACGAAAAGATATGGCATACGCACAATGGCTCGTTCCGAGCAAGACACAGGGCAGCGGCAATGATACTGTAAACGTGACCGCTGGCAGTAACAACACAGGACGCTCACCGCGACAGACCGCCATGACATTCAAGGCAGCCAACTGCGAGGATGTCGTGCGTCAAGTGATACAGGCTGGTAAGCCTGAGTTTGTAACCATCCAGTCGGCAGCAGCCGTGTCGAAAGACGGGGTAGCAACGCTGACCATCGAAGGCACCACCAACTCTTCGAAGTTGACGTTCTCGTTGGCAAGCGGTGGTACTTTGGTACTGACGCTCCCCGCTACCTATCTCGCCAATTCGCTGGTAACGAACAACGGCGCGGCTATCACAGGCGACCCAGGTGCCACGCAGGAGTTCCCGTTCTCTATTCAGTTTACCAACATTCCAAAGAATACGGTCATCACCGAAAAGACTGTGCAGCTCATTGCGACTGACAATGCCGGACACACTGCAACATGTCTCATCACTCAGGCCGCTGGTGATCCTGTCCTCGAAGTATCGCCTGAGAGCGTACAGATTGACTGGAACGCATACAGCGAGAGTACCAGCGCATCGTTCACGGTTACTTCTAACACTAACTGGACCATCGAGTAATCATGACAAAAGCAATCCCTTGGAACACGGGCGGCGGCAACATCATCGTAACCTTCAGCGGTCACGGTGATGGCGTCGTTACCGTATCGAGCGACACAGACTGCACGCTGCAAGACCGCCAACAGGTGCTGACCATCAGCGGTGGCGGGCTGACTGCCTACGTGCTGGTTGTGCAGAAGTCGGGCGCAAGGGGACTGATAACAAGTGACGGCAAGCTGCTGACGGTTCTTAAAGTTGGTGGTGGCAGAGACGCGCTATGTGCAAAGGCTGAGACGGGCGTCCGACTGACGGCTGAAAAGGCTGGACCAGAAAGGTATCAATTCATCACTAAAGACGGCAATCTGCTGGCAGTGGAACATGTAACGAATAACGAATAGAAGATTATGGCATACCAATCAGGACTTTTACGAAATCGCGTCATCATCGCCAACAAGATGCAGGCGGTGGATGGCGACTTCGGACGCAACTCAGGCGGCGTGAACTATCTGCGTCTGGGTGAATTCTGGGCAGAGGTGAAGTTCACGAAGGGCATGAAAGCCATGCACGAAGGTGCGCTGGACGCCTACGACACGGTGATGATTCGCATGCGCTATCAGAAGGACATGGATCGCGACTCGCTAATAGCTCACGACGGACGTGTGTACAGCATCCAATCATTCCACCGTGACTTCATGGAGAACATCACCCAGATAACGGCAGTGGAAAAGCCCGACCTCTCGACGGATTTTTACGAAACGTTGGCACTCGCGGCAAACGGTCAAGTGCTGACGGCTGATGGTCAACTGTTGACAGTTCACGATAAACCACAAAAAGACTAAGAATATGAGTACAAAATTGAAGGGACAGAACCTGCGAATTTTCCTCGACGGGCAGGTGATAACAGCGGCTTTGAATTGCCAGTTCCGCATAAAAAGCACCGTCCGAGATAATTCGACAAAGGACACGACAGGCGACTGGGCGCAAAATGAGATTGTCGATATGGGTTGGGAGGTGACAGCCGACTCAGCCGTATGGACTGGCGAAGGCCCAGGAAAGAACACGAAAGACCTGCTGGACTATCGTGGCGCGTTGGTAGACGTAGAACTGTGCGTCACCAACGGCGAATACAACGCCGAAAAGGATGATGTGCTGTTTGTCGGCACGGCTATCCTGACATCCATCACCGTGACTGCCAAAAATAGAGAAAATTCAACTTGCAATGTCATCCTGACTGGCAAAGACATCCTGACCATCCCGCAATGGCTGTGCGATGTGAACGGCAAGCTGCTGTGTGTTGTAGGTCCGAAGGGTTTGACAGTAAGAAAATAAAAAATAGGAGAATGAACTATGAGACAGAAGACAGTAGCAATTATTCACTACAACACGCCGGAGCTGACGATGGCGGCTATCGGTAGCCTGCTGAAGAATGGCGGCGGGCCGTTCCGTGTGGTAGTATTCGACAACAGCGACCAGCGACCATTCGAGGGCGCAACAAACGTGCAGGTGTTTGACAACACACGAGGTCAGATTATCGACTTCGAGAAGGAACTGGAGAAATTCCCTGAGCGCGACCGCTCGATTGGTTGTGCCAAGGGTTGCGAGTTTGGCAGCGTGAAGCACATGATGACGGTGCAGAAACTTTGGGAGCTGTTGCCCCAGGGCTTCGTGCTGATGGAGAGCGACATCCTGATCAAGAAGAACATCGACGAGTTCTTCCGCGAGGATTACAGCGTCTATGGCTATTGCCAGAAGGCGCAGCCGCATAACCCTTTTAACATCGGGCGCATGTTGCCGATGTTGTGCTGGATGAACGTGCCGATGCTCACCCGCGAAGGTGCCAAGTATTTCGACCCGACGCGCACTTATGGGCTGTTGCCTGGTGGTCGTGCAAATCGTAATAATTGGTATGACACGGGAGCCGTGCTTCTCGAAGACATCCTGACAAAGCGGCCAAGATTGAAGGGCTACCACCGCGACATCCGCGAGTTCGTGGAGCACTACGGCAGCGGCTCGTGGGCAAAGAACGACCTCAGTCAGCAGATGGCGTGGATAGAACAGCACAGGAACCTGTTTCCGACGGCTGACGAGATGGTGCAGATGCCATTGCCGACGGGTAAGGTGGCCGTGTGTGCCATCGTGCGCAACGAGAACCGATACTTGCGTGAGTGGATAGAGTGGCACAAGGGCTTGGGTGTGGAGAAGTTCTTCATCTACGATAACGGACACGGCAACGACGAGAATCCGCGTGACGTGATTGGCGATGATCCGCAGGTGGTGATTATGGACTGGCGCGACCGCGACGGCAACACTCAGTGCGAGGCTTACGACGAATGCTACCGCGAACACGGCAGCGAGTTTGACTGGATGGGATTCATTGACATCGACGAGTTTGTGCAGAGCGAAATGCCGCTGCCTGACGTGCTGAACATGTTGCAGGCTGACGTGGTGGCTTTCTCGTGGCGCATGATGACCGACAACGGACTGGTGCACTACGACCCGCGCCCAGTGCAAGAGCGATTCACACAGCCAGCCGAAGACCTGAAGCCTGAGTCGCAGTTCGTGAAGTCGTTTGTGCGCGGCGGCATCAAGGACATGTCGTTCGACCGAGACCCACACATGCCACACCATCCAACCTTAGAGGTGGTGAATCCTGACAGCGGCAAGGCTCCGCAGTGCAGCGTCGGGACGGGTAGCCGCGAGGTGGCTTGGATAGACCACCACTTCACGAAGACTGCCGAGGAGTTTGCGCAGAAGGTGAAGCGCAGTTGGCCCGCCATTCACGATGAGCGCATCATCGAGAAAGAGAAGAACGCTGCTAATCATTTCTTCAGGTTCAACGAGCGAACGCCTGAGAAGGAGGCGATACTGGGTGTGGAGAAAACGCCACAGGAATGCACAGAGAAAGCTGTTAGTAAACCCAAGACGCAAAAACGCAAGGTAAGTAAAAAGCAGAAATAGATATGAGTTTTTTCAGTAATCTTTTCAAGGCAGCGACACCGACGGAGGCGTTGAACTTCCGCGAGGCCCCGATAGGTCAGGGCACCGTCGGGGTGCCGGCATCGACTACGGATACGACGGACTATGCCAAGAAGCAGCTGGAGGGTCACGGCGGGTCGTTCGAGGAGAACATCGTGCCGGTGCAATCGCCGCGCATGGCGTTGGCTATCTCGGCGGTCTATCGTGCCATCGAGCTGAGGGCGAAGACCATCGGACAGATGCAGCTACAGTACCAGCGGCTTGACCGCGAGGGCGGCAACTTCGTGATGGACGTGTCGAACTCTGACCGCTATCAGAGTCAGGGGACGAAAATCAACTACCTGCTGCAAGTGGAGCCGAACCCGATTACGACGGCGGCGACGCTGTGGGAGCAGGTGACCATCGACCGCCTACAGCGCGGCAACGGTTTTGTGTATATCGAGCGCGACACGGACACCGACGAGCCGATTGCGCTGTGGCGTGCCATCTGTGGCGGCTACAACATAGGGCTGGGGACGTACAA
>Ga0247611_10009735_pt1 | contig 11470 bp, 7 predicted proteins | sample 177DNAGHGhighgp2_FD_192422 | JGI IMG/M metagenome (GOLD analysis project Ga0247611, IMG submission 192422) | Sheep rumen microbial communities from Palmerston North, Manawatu-Wanganui, New Zealand - 1770 DNA GHGhigh gp2 | ecosystem: Host-associated > Mammals > Digestive system > Stomach > Rumen ... | reverse complement strand
AAGATTTGCAATTGAAATATTTTTTGCATTCAACATATTTACACTATTGGTCTGTTTTATAAGCTGAGAAATCAGACTTTTTCATTTTGATTCAAACTTTTTAAAATTAATTTGTTTTTCAAAAACTAAAGTTTCTACAGATTGCCTCTCTTTATTTATAATCATCACATTTTCAGGAATCGTTACTCAATTTCAATATAAATAAATCTCTAACGCCAATAATCCCGAAATATATCGCCACTTACAAAGTCAATTACAATGATCTTTGAGTAACTTTCGATATCGTTGCTCCTCAATTTCTTCAGCAGTTACCAATTTTTCAGGATTTGTAATATAAAATAAATCTTTTCTAAGTGATAATAAAAATCAACGATTTTTTAACTGAAATGTGATTTTATAGATTTTACTAATTGAGGCAGATTCTCAAAAAGCTGAATAAATATATTTTTTGAGATCATCAGCAGATAAAAATTTCCTCTTTTGTTTTTGTAAAATTTGAATCAAATTATCTATCGGTTTTTCCATTATCAGCTAATTAAAATAAAATTTAAGCTAAAATTTTATAGAAATTTTTCCTAAAAAATCAAGTAGATTTTTCCTAAAAATTTTAGAAGATTTTTCCATTGAAAATAGATGTAATAATCATAAAAGCAGGGTAGTTGAATTTTTAAGTTTTATTTCTTAAGTAGCTATTTGATTATGTATCAATGAGCATTAATAGATTCTAATATATGCACCAAAAGAAATGTTGTATGGAATTCAGTTAAAGCTAGTTTTACAGAAATTCAAGATAACACTTATGAGGTTTTACTAGAAGTTAGTTCTAATAAATTTTTGGTTAATATGATTACTGATGCAGCATGAATAATTCAGTGATTCGAAATAGTTGCAGTAAAATGATTTATGGAATTATCAAAAAGAGTCATTGAAGTAGTTAAAAATGTTATTTCACATTTATGGGAAATGTGTGACTAAAATAAAATAGTTGATACAAAAAAAGAATGCCAAATGCATTCTTTTTTTTACTTAACAAATCTTAATCTAAATATTACTTACCTTTTTTGAAAAAATAGTTAAACAACAAAGCTGCTAATCATGCTCAAATTAATGGAGCCACAATAAACACCCAAACACATCCAAAAGCTCAGTCCTGAAACAAAGCAGGTCCAAAACTTCTTGCAGGATTTACAGATGTTCAAGTCAATCATAAACCTAATAGATGAACCAAAGTTAATGATAATCAGATTACCAATCAAGCAACTGAAGCATTTTCAGACTTATTAGTTGCTCAAAGCACAGCAAAAACGAAAACAAAAGTCAGAATCACTTCTGCCAATAATCATAACCAAACATTTCCATTAACTCAGTCTAATCCATTTGCTCACAAACTACTAAATCATCATAATAAAACTCATAAAATTAGTGCTCATAAAATTCATCCAATAAATTGAGCTAACATATAAAAACAACATTCTTTACCTTTCATTTTTCATGTTAACCATACTCACAAACTAACAGCAGGATTTACATGACATCCAGAAACTGGACCAATAGCATAGGCTAATGCTACAATTACAAGTCAAAATGCAAGTGCTGTAGCTACCGGATCTACACCCGTCCAAACAGCAACACCACATCAAAAAATGACAAGAACCATAGTTCCCAGGCACTCAGCAATGAATTTTTTCATGACAATTGTATTTAAAAAATAAAAATACAATTATTGAATATTAAGTCTAATAAAAAAATCAAGATATTTATTTAATTTAAATTTTATTTATTCAACAATTTTAAAAAGGATTAAATATTTCTCAAATTTTATCCTGTTTCTTTTTGGCAAAGATACTTTCAAAGATATTATACAATTCATTTCTCTGATCTTTCGTTTCTGGATTAATTAACCAATTTTTAAAATCAAAGTTACAAAAATTAATCATATACTGTAATCATTTTCTTTCCAAACATGGATACGATTCAATCGCTCATAATTTCAAGATATAAACACAATCTTTATAAAGATCTTCGATTCATTCTATAATTCTACGATACTTCTGCGGATAAAATTTTTTAATCGTAAAGACAAGTCTATTATAATAATCTCATCTCACTCATTTATCATTTTTTATATGTTTATTAGCAAGTTGATAATATTTTCATAATTCCTTAGGTGTAAAGAAACCATAATCCACAGTATTATCCCAATCTCATATAAAATAATTTTCAATTCAAAACTTATTTAAAAATCTATGCCACGACTTATAAGATCATTTTCAATTAATATTTACAATTTCATACGTTCATGTAATAAATTCCCATCATGGTTGTCACTGCAACCATTTTAAATAATGAGAAAAGAAATATAAATCAGAATCTCATTCAACCATTATAATTTTATTCACAAAAAATATTTTTGAAAGATTTTCGAATCTTAGTAAATGCACCAAATTTGCATCATCTGAAACTATTTTTATATATGGAGTAAAAACCTTTGTTCCTCCATCTTTTTTTGAAAACCTATAAACATTTGTAATATTTTCCTCATTTATAAACAATGCCGAATAAGTAGACAAGAAAAATTGAGTTCACTGATTATTGCTTATAGAATTAAACAATAAAGCTAGCTCTTTTTGTAATTGAGGATGTATATGTAATTCTGGTTCATCAATAATCATAAATCAGTCTTTTAAATCATTTCATAGTAACGCAAAAATTATCAACAACAATGACTGCTGTCATGCTCATAAATCATCAAAATAACACGGTTCTCAATCATAATTTTTCAATTGTAAATTAATTCATCACTGAATATAATCAATCGTTAATGTTCTATGTATAAATTTTTCAACCAACCTAGTCAATTCTTTCCAAAAAGCAGATTCTCACAATTTATCCTTCCATGATTTTTCTACCTCTTTATTTTTATCTGACTTTATTTTTCATCAAATTTCATTTTTTTCAAAATCATCTTGTGTATATTTAATAATATTCCATATTTTCCAAAGGCACTTAAAATATCAATCTAAATTTATATTTGATTCTTCACTCTTTTTAAAAATATAATTATCAAAATCCTGAAGCTCATTCAAATATTTCCATTCTACCAAATCTCTTTGTGATGATAAAATCGTAAATGTATTATGCAAAGGACTTCGTAAATTTTCAGAATTTTTTCTTTCCCATTTATTAAAAACATTAATACATATATACAATAATTCTCTTTCTTGCACACAAACCAAACAAAAAAATTCCATAGGAGTTAAAGCTGACTTATCGATAATAAACTCCTGTTTTTTCTCATCAAATTCTGCTTTTAAACGAATCTCTTTTATCTCATTTTTAATATGATTTATACTAAAATGTGGAAATCTATAAGTAAGTTCACTATACTTATCAATTATTGAATTAATTTTCTTCGCATTTTTGCAAACAAAACCAATATTTTCAAAATCATTATCAAATAATTCTAATACAACCTCTACCTTTGATGGTTTATCTTGATATTTAGTATGTTTACTCAATTTATAAGTAATTTTTGGAACAAATTTTATAGCATTTTTATATTCACTTTTTTTTCATTCATTTAAAATAGATGGATCAAAAGTATAATCAAAAATCAGATTTCTACAAAACTGATTAATAATTTCAATAAAATTACTTTTTCCAGAACCATTTGCACCTATTAAAATATTCATATCCAAAACATTTTCTGATTTCTCAAAATCCATTCACTCCATATTATCAATATCTTCAACATAGGAGAAACTCATAAGATTTGAAATTTTTACTTCCCTAATTTTCATGAAAAAGACATAATCTAAATTTTCACCCACATATAGTATATTCCTTTTCCAAGAAATTGCAAATTTCTACTTACAAAATTTTTCAAAATTAAATTATACATCTTCCTATTTTTTTGCACTTCTCATAAGCATTATCATTATATATCACCTCAATTCCTTCAAATCTGGATTTTTATTATTAATTATTCATTCCTCATACAACTTAGATATATGTGTGGAATAATATTTATCTATTCAATCTTCAATTCAAAACAACATTCTAGATAAAGCTGTTGAAAATTCAGCCCTTGTTACTTCATCATTTGGTCTAAAATATTTTATTCATTTTCACATAATTCATAATTGATATGCTAATGTGACAGCTCATCAATAATCATCATTAAGTTGACTAGACACATCTGGAAAGTTTGGGACTACAATATTAGCAGGTTTTTTATCTAATACATTCATAGCATAATTTGATAACATTTTCGCCATAGCTATTCTAGTAAGTTTTCAATTCATATCCGCATTTTCTATAGAATCTTTTGTCGTAATTCAAACTCTATATGCAAACTGATAAGCATTATTAAATTCTACTGAATATCAATTCGACAAAAGAATCAATGGATTAGAATTATTAAACCAAGAAAAATCAACCTCATTCTGTAAAACTCCCTCCTCATCAAACAATTCTAATATCCTATCTTTTTTCATTACTAAACCATCATACTTTCACGTTAAACTTATTTCTACGCCTCATGTGTTAATTTTATTACCACTACTTCATACCAAATCATTTAAAAATCATGTTTTTACCAAAGGATTAACAGTTATCACTGAAGTTCAGCCTCCTCATCAGCCTCCTCATCAACCTCCTCATCAACCTCCTCATCAATTTGTATTCTGACTTGCAGTATCATAGTCATAAGAAAATATTCATACCTCTTCATTTCATTCATCATCCTCAAAAACTATATTACATTCAGAAGTTCACTGTTGATTAGATTCAGCTGTAATTATCAAGTTTCTTCAATCCAAGGATACTTTTCATTTTTTACATACGACAGATTTTACACTAATTGAATTTTCTCAACATTCTCAATCCTTAACTCAGAAAATTGAAACAATATTTCAAACATCAATTTGAGAAGATGATTTGAAAATTTCAGAATATTTATAACCTGTTTTATTAATAGTTGGAATACTATCTTTCCATTCATAACTCACATTTATATGATTAGATTCCTCTCATAATAAATTTGCAATATAAAACTCCTTTCTCAATATTCAAGAATTATTTAAGATAGACACATTTCATGTTGATTGATTATCATACAACCAAACAAATTGATAATTATCAGAACAATTATCCTTATAAACCACATTTCATGTTAATATATTGCATTCATATCAGGATAAATAAAAATCATTTAATACAGGCTTATCACATATATAACCAGTAGAAAAATCTGATTTATTTCAAAATTCATCCACTCACTGAATTCTCCACATATAGTTTCACGTTAATCCCGTTTCTACATTTGTTTCATCTATATATCATGATTTTACAACCACATCTCAGCTTAAGATCTCAAAATAATATTCATTTATTTCTTCCAAAGGATTCCATCAAATAATACCCGTTCGACTTGAATATAATCACGATATAGATTGAATATCTTTTCTTTTTACCGCATCCAACGTATTTTTTATATCAATAATTTTTCATGACACAATTAAATCTTTTAATTTAGAATTATCTTTTCAATTATCCATAATCAAATTTTTTATATCAGAATAAGTTAAACTTGGATTCATAGCCCACACCAAAGATGCTAATCACGCAACGTGAGGAGTAGCCATGGATGTTCAGTCCATATAAGTATACCTCTCAGCATCACTTTCATAATACGGATCCTGATAAATCGAAAAATCATCAACTACACAAAAAGTATTTTCATCATCAATCCTTAACCTAAAAGAAAAATCACTTTCATGATATTTACTTTCAACAGGAATTGTATAATAATATCACATATTATAGACTCATGGAATTACACCTACTGTAGAATACTCCAATCATGTTGAATATTGTAACTCAACATCTACTCCATGCGAAGCACAAGTTAAAGAAAATCCCATATAAACAAAATCCTTTCAAGCCACATTAAAGGATGGAGACTTTAATTCTCACATAAACCCATAAGCATATGTATCATCTCACCAATTAAAAAAATTTCATCAACTCCAATTTCAATCATCATTTTCAAAATCACTCTCATATATCATCGTAGAAATACCCGAGTCTTCAATAGATGTAGACAAAATTGCTGTTCACGGAGCCGCAATATCAACACTTAATTTTCAATAATTTGAAAACGAAGATAAATCTCAGTTTTTATCAATCGAAGCAACACAAATAATATTATCAAAATCATACATACATGGAAAAGTTTCATATTCTGGATCATTATCAATATCTTTCCTATAATCATTTCACGCAGCTGTTATAAACAATCATCAAAAATCCATATATTGCTTTAATGCATCAGCTTCAGCATCTCCCGAACCATATGCTCAATAACTAGCATTAATAATTTTTATTCAATTTCTTATAGCAAAATCTATAGCTTGAATTTCTGCATAAGTAGTCAAACTTCTACCATTTCACACTTTAAGAGCTGCTATTTTTGCATGAGGATTAACTCATACTATTCATTTTCAATTATTAATTGTTGCAGCAATTATTCCTGCTACATGAGTTCAATGACTACTTAGATTTGGCAGGGGAGTAGAGGAAGAATGAAGAAAATCATATCAATGTATACAATCAACATCTATTACCTCACTATCTATTTTCATCTTACATCTTCAATTTTCAGGACTCCACATCGAATAATATAAATCTGGATGATTATAATTAATTCAATTATCAATTACTCATACAACAACTCATGTAGAATCATTCAAAAATCATGAATATTGATTGTATGCATCCGTCCAATTAATATAATCCAATCACCATTGTTCATCTTTCCTTGTATCTGCATTATTAGAAAAAAAATAACGAAGATAATTTGGTTCTGCATAAACAACATTTGGATCTTTTTTCAATAAATTAACTGTTTCCTCAACAGTCTTATCATCTTTAATTTCTATTAAAGAAACATTTTCAATACTATCCAAACTATCCTTTATTTCCAAATTATTTAGCTTCAACTCAACATCAAATGATGAGTTTTTTATAGCTGATTTTAAATTTACTTTTGAAGATGAAGAAGCATTATTATATTTCACTATCACTTCTCATGGCACATATTCGAGATTTTCAATTTTTGACAATGAAAAATCTTCTCCATATACACACCCCAAAAAAAGAAAATAAACAATAAAAATTAAAATTTTATTTTTCATTTTTCTAAACAGCAAATAACGTAAAAAATAAATTATTAAGAATTATTTAATAATAATTAATAAAAAATCAATAATTGTTGCAATCCAATCAAAATATCGTAAAAAATAAATATATTTAAAATCTGATTTTATTCTTTTATAATAATATTATGAAAAAAATATCGACTATATTAATCTGAAATTTATTACTCATACTCATATTCTGCTTTTGATCTGAATATTCAACAGAATTACAACAAGCTTATAATCGAACATACAAGAATTCAATAACAACTCAATCTACAATAGAAAAAGCGAATATGAAATGATATATAACAAGAGAAGAAATGGCTAAAATGATAAGTAATTATGCTATAAATATTCTATGAAAGACACCTGACACTACCAAAGATTGTCTATTTCTCGATTCAAATATAAATCCTGATTTAGTAGAATCTGTCACAAAAAGCTGTCAATTATGACTTATGTGACAATGAATAACTTCTTTTAAACCTAAAAATCCAGTCACAAGAGCAGAATTCTGAACTATTCTTTCAAGAGCTTTACGATGAGATAAAAACGAATGATGATCTACTTACTACGAAAATCACTTAAAAGCCTTAAAATCTGAATGAATTATGAACAAAATAGATAGCCCAATGGATAAAGAGGTGAGAGGATTTGTAATGTTAATGCTTATGAGAAGCACCAATGATAATACAAAAAAACAAAAAAATTCTAATGATGATAACCAAATTTCAGATATAATAAAAATGTTAGATTAAAAATTAGAAAACATATTGAAATATAATTCCATTACAGTATTAATCAAATTATATTTATGTTAATATTTTATTTCATTAACAAAATATCATGAAATTAACTTACAAAGATTGATCCCTTGAATATGTTATAGAATGAGACACTTTATTCGTACTATCCATCTTCGTAGAAGAAAGAAGGCAATGAACAGCTACTCAATTGATGAATATGCTTCTTGAAAAGGCTAGAGAAGAAGAAGTCAACGTAATAGAATTACCCGTTATGTCATTTGATCCGGAAGAATGAATGGAAACAGATGAATTAAAAGATCGATGTGAAAGAATGTGATTTGAAACAGTAGAAAAATACTCAATCTGAGAGAAGAAATGATATGCTATGAGAATGGAATTATAAACATAATCAAATAATCTTGAACCCATAAAATAGGAGAGTTAAATCATAAGATTTAACTCTTTTTTATATAAAAATATTTTTAAATAGCTAAAAATCTGAAGAATTTTAGATTTAATTTTACTGTAATGTTAGTTCTAAACTAGGATTATTATCAATAATAGAGTAGTATTATCCATTTTTTTATAAAAAATCAAAATCTTCAATCTACTTTGCATTTTGATTGTATTTTTTAGTAAATAAAAATTTTATTTCTCAGAAAAAACGCAGGGATAAGCACAAATCATTCATTTTTCAAAATACCGTTTACTTTGCACAAGGTACATTGTGCAAAGTAAAATATATATATTTTTTGAGGCTTTTTATATGTAGCCCACAAATAAATCTTCTTTATCACATTTTAATTCCAAACAAATACAAAATGAAAACAAAACATAAAAATAAAAAAAATTTATCAACAAAGGGCAGTCTATTTTTATTTTTCAGATTAAAACTCCCCTTTAAATATACAATAATCTTCAGAATTTATACAAAAACAGAGAAATATTAGGTATAAACTAACATTTTACACAAAATAAAAATAAGACACGTTTTTTGTTAAAGTGGAACAATATACCACCTCGAATAAAAAACATCGCTTAAAATTTTCTGATTTTTCATATTTTACATAAAATTTTATCATTTTTGATTCATATATAATTTTTAAATATCACTTCTTTTTGATCAGATTTTTTTTCATTCTCTTAATTCTAGATCATCCAAATAAATATAATATCATCCACAATTTTACACACACTTTACTTATCAAAAATTTTATTACCAAAACGGGGGAGTGCTTTACTACGAAAAACTCCCCTAAAATAACCAAATTTTCAAAATGAAGACTCCCCTTCCAATTTTCATCCAAAAATTAAAAGTCATGAATCAAATTTAATAGCAAAATAATATATCATCATACCTAATAACATAAAATTTTCTCAATCCGCACTACCCTACTTCATATAATCATCTATTTTTTACTCATTAAATATAGATTAATAACTTTTTAACAAAATTGTCAATAACTTGTCAATTTCGTCCACCCGCGGAAGCGATTTTCATTAATAGTACTTATATCCTACAAAGTTGACATTTACAATATTTATGACAATTCCTTCATTTTTTTGTCTAATGTTTTTGTCAAAAAATGATTTGACAATAAATTTCATATTCTTATATCTCAATTAAATTTATATCAGAATTTTTTAATTTTGGAATGCAGAGAATAGTATTTCACATTGATGTTAATTCAGCTTTTTTATCTTGGTCTGCCAAGCAAGTTTTGGAAAAGGGTTACAAAATAGATATCAGAGATATAGTTTCTGTAGTTTGAGTGCAAGAAACTAGAAAAGGATTCGTACTCGCCTGCTCTATTCCTGCCAAGAAAAAATGAATCTACACCACCATGAGAATCACCGACGCCAAAAAGATTTGTCCAGAACTGAAAGTAGCTCCGCCAGACTATGAATACTACAAGAAATGCTCTGATGAAATGATGAACATTCTAAAGCAAAAATTTAAATACTTTCAGCAATATAGCATAGATGAATGTTTCGTGGAATATGATGAAGAAATGCAACAAATATACTGAGATCCTGTGAGAGTAGCCAATGAACTGAGAGAATACATCCACCAAAAACTCTGATTTACAGTCAATGTATGAGTGGGAAACAATAAGTTTCTCGCAAAAATGGCTTCAGATTTTGAGAAACCTGATAAAGTTCACACACTTTATATGGATGAAATATCAGAAAAATTGTGGCCTTTACCTATCAAAGAGTTATTTGGATGTGGAAGAAAAACCGAACCTGAACTAAAGAAACTATGAATCAATACCATCTGAGATTTAGCTCAAAAAAATAAATGAGAAATTAAAGCTAGACTTGGAAGATGGTGATGAATTCTCCACGATTATGCAAATTGAATTGATGATAGCAAAGTAGAAAATAACTACGATGAAAGAAAATGTATCTGAGCTTCCTCGATTACCAAAATGGATACAAAAGATAGAGAATACATTCTGACTTTTTTAGAGTGATTTGCCAGTGAACTTGCGTTCTCTCTAAAAGAAAGAGACCTAGCATGAGATAGGCTAACTGTCCATGTAAGATATACAGATTTTTCCTCAAAATCTCATCAAATGAAACTACCAAATCCGATAAATACGATAGAAGAATTATCCACTTATGCCACAAAATTATTTGATGAGTTATGGAACAAAAAAGATATAAATCTGGTCTGAATGACGATTAGTGGGTTACAAAATGCAAGATTTAAGCAATGAGCATTGTTTTAAATATTATAAAAGACTGATTAGTGATAAAAAATTTTATAATTGCTTTTTGATATCATATTTCTACAATTATATTTATGAAAAAATTTACTTAATATTTGATATTACATGTTAAACTTTTCAGAATTAGTAAAATCTACTTGAAAATATGATTTATCTGTATTTTCAAAAGATAGCATTGAAAGAGTTGAAAATTCCATTTTTGAGAAAAATTGAAAATATTTTTTGACCTGTATCAAAAGACAAAAAGATATTCAAGTAAAACCTGAAGAAATTATTAGACAGTTAATGTTAGATAAACTAATTCACGATTATTGATATCCACTAGAATTACTAGATGTAGAATATACTGTAAGTTTTGGTAGAGAAAAAAAATTTGCCGATATAGTCATTTTGAATAAACAAGATAAAACAACTGTTTATTGTGTTTTGGAAATTAAAAAAGCAAATGCTAAAGACTGAAAAGATCAATTAAAATCCTATACTAATGCAACATGAGCACCACTTGCAGTCCGGACAAACTGAATGGAAATAAATTACTACGAGAGATTAAATCCGAATTATTTTGAGCCACTTTCAGATATCCCTTCATTTAATGAAACTATCGATGATGTAAAAGATGAAAGATTCACATACTTAGAATTAATGCAAAAAGATAAACTTCAAGAAGAAAGAAAATCTCTAAAATCAGTAATTCAAGACCTTGAAGATGAAGTTTTGGCAAATGCTTGAGTAGATGTTTTTGAAGAAGTTTTCAAGCTAATTTTCATAAAACTTTACGATGAAATGG
>Ga0247611_10009734_pt1 | contig 11471 bp, 7 predicted proteins | sample 177DNAGHGhighgp2_FD_192422 | JGI IMG/M metagenome (GOLD analysis project Ga0247611, IMG submission 192422) | Sheep rumen microbial communities from Palmerston North, Manawatu-Wanganui, New Zealand - 1770 DNA GHGhigh gp2 | ecosystem: Host-associated > Mammals > Digestive system > Stomach > Rumen ... | reverse complement strand
CCTGGCCAAGCTGAAGGAGCACAGCGAGACGGGCACCATCACAACCCCGCCCCACTGGCTGACAGCCAGTCCCAAACTGATGGGGCGCACGCTGAAGGGCGTATTCCTCACGCTGCTTGTCGTCCTTCTGCCCACGTTGCTCATCAGCGCCGTGATGGCAGCCATCGCCATGACACAGCCCGCATTGCTGCACGGACGGATCATCACCGTCGTGGCTGTCACCGTTGTCTACTCACTACTGATCGCTGCCTTTGCCCTGCCCCTGCTGCATGTGCTGATGAAGTATCTCATGGAGGCGCCCTGCGGATACTGGCGCACCCTATCGCAGCACTATGGCAGGGGACTGCGCCACTGGGGCATGATGTTCCTGGTATTCTTCGTCACCATCCTCGTCATCGAACTGATAAGCCTCGTTGTCATGATGCCAGCCCACATCCTGAACCTCGCCAACCAGACGGCACATACCGGACTGTTGTTAGGCGACCCGCTGGGCATGCCGTCCTTCATAACGCCGCTGACATTCGTATCTTTCACGCTGTGCTGCTTCATCGACTTCTACGTCAGTCAGGTAGCGCTGGTGCACAACTACTATGTCTACGGCTCCATTGAGGCACAAGAACAGGAAAAGGCAAAAGGGTAAAAAGATAAAGAAATGAAAAAGATATTGTTCATCGACCGTGACGGCACCATCATCCGCGAGCCGGCAGACGAGCAGATAGACGCCTTCGAGAAACTTCAGTTCGTGCCCAAAGCCATCAGCAGCTTAGCGTTCCTGCGCCAGCATACGGACTACGAGTTCGTCATGGTCAGCAACCAGGACGGTCTGGGAACCCCGGCATTCCCCGAGGACACCTTTTGGCCCGTCCACAACTTCATCCTCGACACGCTGAAGGGCGAGGGAGTCGTATTCGACGACATCCTCATCGACCCCCATTTCCCGGAGGACAATGCCCCGACGCGCAAACCCAACACGGGAATGGTACAGAAATACATTGACGACCCCGACTACGACATCCAGGCCAGCTACGTCATCGGAGACCGCGACACGGACAGGAAATTTGCCGAGAACATCGGGTGCAAGTTCCTGAAGATTGACAGCGCTGACGGGGAAACCGCCGACAGCGAGACGTCGTGGGAGCGGGCTGTCGCCATTGCCTTCGGCGGTGAGCGCAAGGCCGAGGTACGTCGTACCACCAAGGAGACCGACATCCTGGTGAAGGTCGACCTTGACGGACGCGGCAAGTGCGACATCCAGACGGGGCTGGGATTCTTCGACCACATGCTGGAACAGATTGGCAAACACGGCATGATAGACCTCACCGTCCGCTGCCAGGGTGACCTGCACGTCGACGAGCACCACACCATCGAGGACACCGCCCTGGCCTTAGGCGAATGCCTGCTCAAGGCCCTGGGCGACAAACGCGGCATCGAGCGCTATGGCTATTGCCTGCCCATGGACGACTGCCTATGCTCAGTAGCACTCGACTTCGGCGGCCGTCCGTGGCTCGTATGGGATGCCGAGTTCCGCCGCGAACGCATCGGCGAGATGCCTACGGAGATGTTCCTGCACTTCTTCAAGAGTCTGAGCGATGCCGCCAAGATGAACCTCAACATCCGTGCCGAGGGCCAGAACGAGCACCACAAGATTGAGGGCATCTTCAAGGCCCTGGCCCGTTCGCTGAAGATGGCTTTGCGCCGCGATGTTTATCACTATGAGCTTCCCTCCACCAAAGGAACACTTTGAACGTAAAGGACAAGAATAGAATAAGAATCTTTAAACATATATATATGACACCTGTAAAGATATTAAGTGTAGACGACGAGATGGATCTCGAGCTGTTACTGACCCAGTACTTCCGCCGGCAGATCCGCAAGGGAGAATACGAATTCTTCTTTGCCCATAATGGCTTAGAGGCCCTTACCGTCCTACTGAAGCAAAAAGACATCAACATCATCCTGAGCGACATCAATATGCCCGAGATGGACGGACTGACGCTGCTGACGAAAATCAACGAGATGCAGAACCCTGCCATGAAGTGCATCATGGTTTCGGCCTACGGCGACATGGGAAACATCCGCTCGGCGATGAACAACGGTGCCTTCGACTTTGCCACCAAGCCTATCGACCTCGACGACCTGAGCGTCACTATCCAGAAGGCCATCGAACAGATAGAATACATCCGCAAGGCACAGGAGGAGCACACGCAGTTAGAGTCGCTGAAGACCGACCTGGCAGTAGCTGCCGAAATCCAGCAGGCCATCCTGCCACGCATCTTCCCGCCCTTCCCCGAGAATGAGGCGCAGCTGGACCTGGCAGCCATCATGACGCCTGCCAAGGATGTCGGTGGCGACTTCTACGATTTCTTCCGTATCGACAACGACCACATCGGCGTGGTGATAGCCGACGTCAGCGGCAAGGGCATCCCTGCAGCCATCTTCATGGCGGTTAGCCGTACCCTCATCCGCACCGTTGCCCTGCAGGGCATGTCGCCGGGTGACTGCCTGACGAAGTCGAACGAGTTGCTCAGCAAGGAGTCCGTTGACTCGATGTTCGTCACCGTTTTCTATGCCATCTACAACATCCGCACCGGTGAGTTGCAGTACTGCAACGGCGGACATAATGCCCCCTACATCCTGAAAGCCAACGGACAGGTGGAGATGATGCCTACCAGCACCAACTGCATGATAGGAGCCATCGAGGAGTGGACTTACCAGACCTCCAAGGCTCAGTTAGGCGTCGGCGACACGCTGGTGATGTATACCGACGGCGTCAACGAAGCCTTCGATAGCAACTTCCAGGAGTATGGAGACGAGCGCATGCAGCAACTGTTAGAGCAACAGAAAGGACAGGACTGCCGTACCATCATAGAAGCACAGATGAACGACGTGAAGTCCTTTGCCGGCAATGCGCCGCAAAGTGACGACATTACCATCATGGCCCTGAAACACAAAGCATGAAGACATCTGGCAATATTATCACCGCCGCTGTCCTGGCAGCTTTCGCGCTACTGGGAGTCATGGTCGTTATCGGACACCAGAGCCGACAACGGCTTGTCGAACAGAACCTGCAGTTGCAGGAACGTTTGGAGGAACTCACCATGGAGGAGAAGCGGTCGGCGGTGATGCAGCGTGTCAATGCTCAGATGGAAGAGATAGCCAACGAGGAGCGCCGTATCAGCGATGAACAGCGCGAGGAAGCCATCGAACAGAAGACGGTTGCCGACGAGATGCGCCGCAAGGCCGAGGCCGAGCGCCAGAATGCCCTTGTCGCCGAGCAGCGTGCCCTGGAAGCTTCGGAGGTGGCGCAGAGCCAGCGCCGTATTGCCGAACAGCAGCGTAGCGAGGCCGAGCAGTCGAAGCGTGTCGCCGACACGCTGACGTACATTAGTCTGGCACGTACCCTCGGACAGGCTGCCATCACGCAGTTCAAAGCCGGCAACAACGAGATAGCCGACCTGCTAACCCAGACAGCCTGCCTGTTCACCACCCGCTACCACGGCGACATCTACTACCCCACTGTCTACCAGGCGCTGGCTACGGCCAGTCAGAACGAGACCGTATGGAACAAGCACAAAGGCAGCATTACCGACATCGCTTTCTCAGACAACAAGTCGGCATACATGGTGACCTGCAGTACATACGGTGAAATCATCAAGCATACGCACTATGCCGGCAATCAGCTGACCAGTGAAACTCTGGTCAGCAATCCACACTACGACTTCCGCGACATCTTCATCGACCGCACGGCGAATGTCATCTATGCGCTGAGCCGTTCGGGGCACCTCATCGTTATAGACCCCGACAAAAAGGTTCATGTAATTATAGTCAATATACAGAATCTCAAGGAGTTGGACAATACCGGCCGTCAGTTCATCATCTTTGGTGAGGAAGGCATGGCGCTGCTCGACACTGAGAAGCTTGCCATCGTGGAAGAGAAGAAGTTGCCTTTCCATATAGAGTGTGCCAGCCGCTCTAACAACTACCCCATCATCTTCGATCGCCAGGGCCGTATGCACATAGTGAAAAGCTTCTCGAACATCATCACCAGTCCCGTGCCGTTCAAAGGCCAGGTGACATCCTACACCGAATCGAAGGACCTGACAGCCTTCGGCATGAGTGACGGCAGTATCAACATCATAAACAGCAAGGGACAGAAAACGCGGCTGGTGGGTCACCTGTCGCGAATCTCGAAGGTCAAGGCGGACGGCTACCGGCTATACTCGTCAAGCTACGACGGCACGCTGAACCTCTGGCTCACCAACAGCGCCAAGATAGCCCCCATGCCGTTGTTCACCACCAAAGGATGGATTATCAACTTCACCTTCGACCTGCAGATGCATTTCGTCTGGTCGGGCGACCAGAAAGGCAACCTGACCCGAGCCCTTATCTCCGTCCCCGAGATGCAGAAGCGCCTGCAGACCAAACTGAAGCGCAACATGACGCATGAGGAATGGAACTACTATATCGGCCGCAATGTACCCTATGAAAAGGTGATGAAGTGAAAAGACAAAAGTAAAAAGAAAACAGTAAGAAATGACGCAACACGGTATATACGACAAGCTAAAGGTTCGGGTGAAAAGGATGCTACCTCTTTGCCTTCTTACCCTTTTGCCTTTATCCTCCCTGGCTCAGGGTGTCCCCTACCTGCGCAATTTCTCCGCCACCGAATACAAGGCCCACAACATGAACTTCGACGTCATCGCTGGCAACGACGGCACAGTATATGTGGCCAACTTCGAGGGACTGCTCTACTACGACAATGCCGACTGGCACATCATCTACACGCCGGGCATCAGCCGCATTACCGCCGTCTTCCAAGACTCAAAGGGAAGGTTATGGACGGGCGGCTACAACTACTTCGGCTACCTGAAGACAGATGCTGACGGCAACCTAGACATGCACCCTTGCCCGTCGAAGCAGCCCTTCCAAGGCGAGGTACAATGGATCTGGGAGAAGGACGGCAACGTCTACTTCCTGGTCAGCAACAAGGAAGTATATGCCGTCCAAGGCGACAGCTATTTCACGAGACCTGGCATGATCAGTCCCACGTCAAACCGCAAGGACTACCAGGTACAGGCCGACATCACGCAGGTTGAGGACCTGGAGGTCGGTGTGCAGGCACTGTCGACGAACGGCGACGGCGTCATCTTCGTCGACAGCACTGGCCGCGAATTGTTCCGCGTCACCGAACAGAACGGACTATGCTCCAACAACGTCAACCACATGGACTACAACCACCATGGACTGCTGTGGGGAGCTACTGACAATGGTGTCTTCTGCATCGCCTTCCCCTCCGTCTACCGCCACCTCACCGACCATGAGGGACTACGCGGAGAGGTGCTGGCCATCGAGCGGTTCGGAGGCGACGTCTACGCCGGTACGCTGAGCGGACTGTTCCTTTTGCGCAACAAGATTTTCCAACCCATCCCGGCTGTCGGTCATGCCTGCTGGCAACTGGTTCATCAGGGTGGTTCGCTACTGGCAGCGACGTCGGGAGGCGTATACCGCATCGGTGCTAACCATAGCGTCACGCAGTTGACGACGGGTCACACGCTGTCGCTGCTCACCGACGGCAATGACGCTTTCTACTGCGGCGAGATTGACGGTGTCTACTATCACAGCGGCAAGGAGCACCGCCAGGTGAACGGCATCGAGAAAGTGACAAAGATGGTACGCGACAAGGAGGGAGCCATCTGGCTGCAGAATCTCTACGGAAGACTCTGGAAAGGCCGGTGGGACAACGATTTCAAACCCTACGGGAAGGGGGGCCAGAACGAGATATCGACGTTGGTGGACTTCGGAAACATCCTAATGCCTATCGGCGCCAACACCACACATCCTATCAAGTACCCGCTATTCTCCTATCTGGACCAGGAGGGCATCACCTGGCTCACCGACAACAAGGGCAAACACCTCTACGCCTTCCACGACGGTGCCGTCGACAGCCAGCTGTCGGCTGACGTCTACCCACTGATGGACTACTCGGTACGTGCCATGATGCGTGACGAGAAACTGCTGTGGATGGGCGGTGACAAGGGTATCAACATCATCGACCGCGTTCACCACGACAACTATCGAGTGGAGAAGCCACGTCTGCTGCTGCGTAGCGTCCTGCTACGAGGCGACAGCGTGCTGTGGGGAGGCTATGGACCACAGCCTGCCAGCCTGCCGAAACTGTCGAGCGACGACCGGCACATCGTCTTCAATTACTCCATCGACTTCCCGTCGCTGTTGCTGAAGACGCAGTACCGTACCCGCTTGAATGGAGGACAGTGGAGTGTATGGGAGCCTTTTACCAAGGAAGAGTACAGCAACCTACCCAACGGTAATTTTCTGTTCGAGGTACAGGCCCGCGACGCCTTCGGACATGTATCCGACATCGTAGGCATTAGCTTCAGCATCGACTACCCATACTACATGCGCTGGTACATGATACTGCTCTACCTGTTGTTGGCGGCCATCACCGTCTACCTCCTCGTACAGCTGCGACTACGCAAGCTCGAAAGGGACAAGGACCGCCTGGAGCACATTGTCAGCGAACGCACTACTGAGGTGGTACGTCTTGAGAAGATGGCTACGGTGGGTAAGCTGACGCAGGGACTCATAGACCGCATCCTGAACCCGCTGAACTACATCAACAACTTCGCCAAACTGTCGGAGGGGCTCGTGGGCGACGTCCGCGCCAACATCGAGGACGAACAGGAGCATATAGACCCTGAAAACTACGAGGACACCATGGACGTGCTGGACATGCTGAAAGGCAACCTGCAGAAGGTCAGCGAACACGGCGCCAGCACCACCCGCACCCTGAAAGCCATGGAGGAGATGCTGAAGGACCGTTCGGGCGGCATCGTCGCCATGAACCTGACACCCCTGCTCCACCAGAACGAGGAGATGGTGCTCAAGTATTTCGAGTCCGAGTTTTCGCAATACGGCATCCGTTCCGTCTTCGATGTCCCGTCGCAGCCCATCAATATCAACGGCAACGCCGAACAGCTCAACAAGACCTTCATGAACCTGCTGAGCAATGCCGTATATGCTGTCGTTAAGAAGTCGCAGCGCACACCGCAAGGCACACATTATCAGCCCGAAATCGCACTGCGCACCACCGTGGACGGCAGCAAGGTGAAGCTGACCATCCGCGACAACGGCATCGGCATCGAGCAAGGCATCATCAACAAGATCTTCGACCCCTTCTTCACCACCAAGACCACGGCGGAGGCATCGGGCATCGGTCTTTACCTGGGGCACGAGATTATCCAGAACCACGGTGGCACTATCACCGTCGAGTCTGAGAAGAACCAATATACCGAATTCATCATAACATTGCCATATGGAACAAAACGTTGAAATCTTACAGCAACAGCTGAAACAGCAGGAGAAACTGGCCTCGCTGGGCTTGCTCAGTGCCGGCATCGCCCATGAGATACAGAACCCGCTGAACTTCGTCATCAACTTCAGCAAGATGTCCGACAAGCTTCTTCGCGACCTGATGGAGATTGTCGAGGATAACAAGGACAAACTCTCTGCCGACGACTGTGAGGAGCTGGACGACATCGTTGCCGACCTGCGCGAGAACATGTCGAAAATCGTGGAGCACGGCGAGCGTGCCATCAGCATCATACAGGGTATCCTGCTGGTGTCACGCGGAAAAGAGAATGAGTTTATCAGCTCCGACGTCAACCACATCGTCCACGAGTACGTATGGCTCTCCTACCACGCCATGCGCGCCAACAACAAGCGGTTCAACATCGGCATCCACGAGACGTACGACGATACACTGCCGCGCATGATGGTTATCCCGCAGGATCTCAGCCGCGCTGTACTAAACCTGATGAACAATGCCTGCTACAGCGTCTTCAAACGCAGCCAGCACGAGAGCGACGACTACAAGCCGCAGATTGCCATCACCACTGCATCGCAGGACGGACAGCTGATTATCACCATCAGCGATAACGGCGAGGGCATGAGCGACGAGGTGAAGCAGCGGCTCTACGAGAACTTCTTCACCACCAAGCCGGCAGGCCAGGGTACTGGACTGGGTATGGGCATCACCCGCGACATTGTCGAAACGAAGCACCATGGCCGCCTCGAATTCCAGTCGGCTCCCGGACAGGGCGCCACCTTCACCATCACCATCCCCATCAAGAAAGGGTAGAGAGCGCAAAAAGGTAATATAGTAGAAAGGTGAAACACAGGCTGATGTATACGCGTATATATAATAAGGTGAAAGTTAGGGTAAAAAGTATTATACTTCTTTGCCTCTTTACCTTTTTACCTTTATCCCTACTGGCGCAGAGCGAGGCAGAACGCTACCGTACCATCTACGACCAAGCCGAGCAGGACTACAACATAGGCCGGCTGGAGGAAGCACAGCAGGCACTCAAGAGCAACCTCTCCGACTTCCCGCTCACCCTGCGCATGAGTGCTTTCCGCATGCTGTCGCTGTGCTGCTTGGGACTCGACCAGGATGCTGAGGCCGAGAACTACGTTCGGATGATGCTGGACGAGAATCCCTACTACAGCACGACGGCCTCCGATCCACAGCGTTTCATCGACATGGTGGAGAACATCAAGGCTGGTCACACCGCCACCATCACCACCGCATCTAGCCAGGCCGAGCAACTGAACGAGGTGCCCGTGCCAACCACGCTTATCACCCGGGAGATGATAAAGGACTGTGGTGCCCGCAACCTGCAGGAGGTGCTGGCAACCTACGTGCCAGGCATGAACATCATCGACTGCAACGACGACATCAACATCGCCATGCGCGGCATCTACAGCAACGGACAGGAGAAGATACTCATCATGCTCAACGGACACCGCCTGAACAGCTTTGCCACCAACATCGCTTCCCCCGACTTCAGCATGTCACTGGAGAAAGTGAAACAAATAGAGGTGCTGCGAGGACCCGCCTCGTCACTCTACGGCGGTGTGTCGCTGACGGCTGTCGTTAACGTTATCACCAAACAAGGTGCCGATGTGGATGGCGTAGAAGCTCGTGCCGGCATCGGAACCTACGGACAAATCAAGGGTGGCATGCTCTTCGGCAAACGCTATTTCGACCTTGACGTGCTCATCTGGGGTAGTCTCTACAAAGCCAAAGGCGAAAGTACGTATATGCCTCAGGAAGAGACTGGTATGAAGATGATGGGCGGTGACGTCACCATCGGCGGCATCGGTCCCAAGCCCAGCTACGACTTCGGCGTACAATTGAAGTACGGGGGACTGCAGTTCCTCTACAACTCTTGCTTGTCGCAGGTCATCTCACCCTTCACCATGACCTATACATTCTCGCCCTACACCCTCGACAAGTACCGCACACAGAACGGACTGGCTCCCAGTTTCGCCACCTTCTCGCGACACGCCAACTTGAGCTATAGTGGAAGATTGGGCAACGTATGGCTGAAAGGCACCGTGACCTACGACAACAGCGACCTCACCCACTATCAAGTCATCAACGAACCCGAGGTGTCGGCCATGGTTGAAGTGCTGCCCGTACCGGAAGTCGTCAAGCAACAGCTTAATGGACAAGGCGGAATCTCGCGATACCTCAACGGACAAGAGCACACTGTCGGCGGCAAGCTGCAGGGCGACTGGAGCTACATCGACAACGGCACCCACCGCGGACTGTTCACCTTTGGCGTCGAATACAGCTATTTCGAACTCGACGACGTGCGTTACAACTTCGGCTACGACTTCATCAAACTGATCAGGGAAAACGACAGCATACCCATGCTGGGCAAGGGTCACGAGAGCAACATGAACGGATTCGTACAGATGAAGCACCACTGGCGCTCGTTCATCCTCAATGCCGGCCTGCGCTACGACTACAAGAACCGCTACGACGACACCAAGATCCGCGAATTCTCACCCCGTCTGGCCCTCATCTATGTACAGCCCAAGTGGAACCTGAAGCTCAGCTACTCGAAGGCCTTCATCGACGCACCCTACATGTACCGCAAAATCAACCTCTTCTTGGCCAACTTCATGGGCTACACCCAAGCCGCCCCGGAGTTGCACCCCGAGTCGCTGTACTCCTGGCAACTCACATTCGGTGCCAACCAGTGGCTGCCCGGACTCAACTTCGAGATGAACGCCTTCTACAACAAAGCACGCGACCTCATCGTTCCCTTCCTCATAGAGCATTTCAATAGTGGCTACATCAACACCTATGGACTGGAACTGACGGCCAGCTACCAGCGGCATAGGTTATCGGCACACTTCAATGCCACATGGCAGGACGTCAGCCACAACAGTCAGGCCGGCTATAATTACGACTATGCATTGAACATACCCACGATTACCGCCAACGGTATCGTAGCGTGGCAGACAACACGCAACCTGAGGCTGCATACCCGCATTGGCTTCGAGGGACGCCAGCACGCCTCCTACATCGATATCCTGAATTACGCCCAATACCAAAACACCCTCGCTGTTTGGATGAAGAAGCTGGCAGAGTTCGACGAGAACCTGAACAGCCCCGACTACGATTCCGACGTGTCAGAAGAAAAACTGGCCGAAATAGAACGTTTCCGTAATTTAGCCAACGAACAGCAGAGCAAAATCGACGTCAACACGACGGTGCCCGCCCGCGTCATTTTCGACCTCGGTGCCAGTTACCAGTGGCGCAACCTAACGCTCACCGCCAACATCAAGAACCTCTTCAACCACCACTACCGTCAGAGCGGCATGGCGACATGCCTCGTGCCCCAGCGCGGCCGCTGGCTGATGTTCGAAATTGCCTACAAGTTCTGACCCACCCCTCATGGAAAAGTGTATTTTATTGCTGTCACCCCATGCTTCGTTGAATGAGGTCATTATATAAACTGCAATAATCTTGATAACTTGCGTCGTGCCATCAACATGATATGGCTTTGAAATTAGTCAAAATCAGGCTAAAATGTCTTTGAAATCAGGGTTCTCGGACGGCCTGAGGGGGGTAACAAACTTTGTCTAATTCAGCGGTGTTTTTGACAATTATTGTGATTAAAGGGTCTACTCAGTCATTCGGCAGAGAAAAACAAGAGGATGTGCCTTTTCTTGGCACACCCTCTTTTCGTTAAGATTCTTACACTTTCTTTCCCCCGAGCCTGTTGTCAGGCTGGCTGCTCAGAACGGTCCGTAGCCCATGCACGAGGTCGTGCCCAGCGCCGTGATGGCTGCCGTCAGCATGCTGACAATGAACTGCAGCACCGTCTTCCAAGTGTTCTTCTTCATGGTTTACCTTAGTTTTTTTGTATGTCGAGTGGAGAATGTCCCCATTCCCCACTCTTCATTCCTCATTACTCTTCTTTTTTCCTCTTCAGTTCGGGGACATCAATCGCCGTTGTTGTCTGCCGGATTGCGGAAGTCCTCGATGGTGGTGCGGACCTGTACGGTACGCTCCTCGCCAGCCACGGTACGCGACTCGCTGGCCACCACGTAGCGCACGCTGGGAGCGACGCGCTCTTCGAGGAAACGCTTCGACG
>Ga0247611_10009733_pt1 | contig 11472 bp, 9 predicted proteins | sample 177DNAGHGhighgp2_FD_192422 | JGI IMG/M metagenome (GOLD analysis project Ga0247611, IMG submission 192422) | Sheep rumen microbial communities from Palmerston North, Manawatu-Wanganui, New Zealand - 1770 DNA GHGhigh gp2 | ecosystem: Host-associated > Mammals > Digestive system > Stomach > Rumen ... | reverse complement strand
AGACCTTCCAGAACGCTGCGGCGGTCGCGGGCGCGCTCGGCTTCACCATCGAGGACACATCCGTCATGCTCGGTCTGATGGCTAATGCGGGCGTAAAGGGATCCCGCGCGGGCACGACCCTCCGGAACATTTTCAACGGCCTGGCGAAGGGCGTCAAGCTGACAGCTTCGGCGTTCGGTGAGGTGGAGTACAGCATGTTCAAGTCGGATGGCTCGGCGAAATCCCTGTCCGAAACCGTCGAAGAGCTGCGCGGGTACTTCTCGCAGATGACCACGCAGGAAAAATACCTCAACGCGGAAGAGCTTGCCGGGCTTCGCGGGTACAACGGTCTCCTTGCGATTCTCAACGCGACTGACGAGCAGTATCAAGAGCTATACGCCGACATCAACAACGCGACCGGGGCCGCGGAGAGAATGGCAAAGGTGCGGCTGGACAATTTGCAGGGTGATGTGACGCTCCTCAAATCGGCATGGGAAAGTCTGAACATCACGATCGGGAACGAGTTCAACGACAACAACCGGGGACTTGTACAGTTCGCAACGCGCGCGACGACGGCAATAAACGGATTGCTTGAAAAGAATCCTGACCTCATTAACTTCGGCGCGACGCTTCTTGGAATGGGCGGCGCAGCGGTCGGAGTGCTGACCGTTGTAACGGCGGTTACGGCGGCAACAAAAGCTCTTTCACTTCTCGGTCTCACACTGTCCGGCCCGGTCGGAATCGCGATGGCAGCCGCCGCCGCTGTTGTAGCGGTCGGAGCCTTGGTTGTTGAGCTTGCTTCCTATACCACGGAGACGGAAGAGCTTATCGAGAAGCATCGGGAACTTGTCGACACCTACAACGAGACAATCTCTTCTATGTACGAGGAGTACAGCGGAGCTGAAAGCCTTATCGCGCAGCTCGAGCTCCTCGCACAGAAGGAAGAGAGAACCGAGGCCGAAAAGGCACATCTCTACGTTGTTACACAAAAACTCGCGGAGATCATGCCGGAGCTCGGCGTAGAATATGACCGATACACGGACAAGCTCAACATCGCGGCAGACGCCGTTCGAGACCTCGCCAAAGCGGAATATATCCGCCGCGCAATGGCAGAACAGTTTGACCAGATGGGAGAACTCGGCATGCTCGCGGCAGAACAGGAAGAGCAGGTCGTGTCTTTACGAGGTGAGATCGGTATGGACGACGCTTCGATAGAGAAGATCAACAAAGAGCTCGAAGAGCTTCGGGCAAACCGCAGTAACCGCAGTATATGGGAGTATCTCAATCCTTTCTCTGCGAGCAGCCGGAGGGAGAACGAGCTTGTTCATGAGCGTTCGCTCCTCTCAACAGGTATCGGACAGAAGGAAAATCAACTCTCCATCCTCGAAAAAGACCTCGAAAATACATATTCGGAACTGGACGCGCTCGAGAGCAAGTATAACGACTATCAAACTCGTTATGATATGCTGACGAGAGGGTACAAAGAGCCGGAGAACGCCGAGGCCGATCTCGTGTACCGTACGCCCGAAGCCCAGACTGTGACCGTAGATGTGAACAACGTCTACAACGTCACGAGCGAAGAGGTTGCCCGTACGATCGAAGAGGCAAACGACGAGATCGTAGACGTGCTGAGAGGAGTATGGGACTGATGAAAACCTACAACACCATCCACGGCGACACGTGGGACAGCATCGCCTATCGTCAGATGGGAAGCTGTCTTTATACCGATCTCCTGATTTCAGCAAACGCGCGGCACTCTTCCGTTTTGATCTTTGAAGCGGGCATCATGCTGACAATCCCGGATGCTCCAGAAAAACGCGAGGACGATCTTCCGCCGTGGAAACGGAAGGGGAAGAGCGCATGAAAGCCAGACGGACAAAGGTGCGCGTGACATTCGCCGGGACAGAGATCACCGAAGACATCACGCCGTACCTCAGAAGCCTCACCTACGTCGACAACGAAGAAGACACCGCCGACGACCTGACGATTTCTCTGATCGATAAGCCGAGCAGGAACGGGGTCAAGACGACAGGCGGCGTATGGCTCCGCGAATGGGCGGGGGAAGCAATGCGGATGTCCGCTCAGAATCGACGGATCGCCGCGTCCATCGTCATGGAAGGATGGGACGGAGAGGGAGAGGGCAGAGTACTTGACTGCGGAGACTTTGAGCTTGATGACGTGAGCTTCTCCGGGTTCCCCGTGACGCTCTCACTCAAAGCGACGTCGCTGCCCTACGCGTCCGCAATCCGGCAGACGGTCAAGTCCCGTGCCTGGGAGGACTACACGCTTTCGGGCATCGCCGGAGAGGTCGCGGCAAAGGCGGGGATGACTGTGATGTATGAAGCCTCCGACGATCCGCATTTCGAGCGGGAGGAACAGTACAAAGAAAGCGACATCAAATTTCTCGCGCGGCTATGTCACGATCACGGTATTTCGCTGAAAGCGACGGACAAGATGCTCGTCCTCTTCTCGCAAGCGGACTATGAGGCGGCGGATTCCATCGCGGAGATCACCTTCGGTGACCGCGGGATCGAATCCTTTTCACTATCAACGGAGGAAAAGGGGACGCAGTATCAAGCGTGTTCAGTCAGCTATACCGATCCTGAAACCGGGGAGGCGATCACCGCGCGGGTGGAAGATCCGGACGGGAAGACGGAGCAGGAATTGAAGCTGACCGAGAGGGTGGACAACATCGGGGACGCGCTCCGGCTCGCTGCCGCAAAGATGCGGTACTACAACAAGTTCGCGAAGACGGCCTCGTTCACGCTCGCCGGAAATCCTGCTCTTCTCGCCGGGATGAATGTGACCTTGAAGGAGTTCGGGGAATTCTCCGGGAAGTACGCAATCTCGCGGGCTGTTCATAGCGTGGGAGACGGCGGCTATACCACACAGATTACCCTGCGCAATATCATCACGAGGTATTGAGATGAAGAACACAGAAGAGAAAATCCCGCCGACTGTCCAGAGGACAATACAGATCGCACGGGTTCACGCGGTGGAAATCCGGGACGGACAGCTTCGTGCGCGGGTAAAATTCCCGGACACGGAAATCATCTCCGATTGGCTGATCGTGCTCGGACACCCCGCTGCATGGAGGCCGGAGATCGACGACACGGTTCTCTGTCTCTTCCCGCCCATCCGAAACAGCGGCGGCTTTATTGCCGGAAGGATCGAGGTCGGGAGGGATGACGCATGACGGTCGGATGCCTCGGAGACATTGAATTCTCCGTGTCGGACAGCCTTGTAAAGACACTCTCCAATTTCGCGTGGAAAGCCTCCGCGAGGTACGGAACGCATGACCGACACGGGATGCGATCCCTTCCGGAGTACATCGGGAAGGACACGGACACGATCACCTTTGACGTGGAGCTCGCGGAGGCATTCGGTGTTCCGAACGTCCAGAAGGAGATCAACCGGATCATGAAGTATCTCACGGACGGGGAAGTCCTTCCGCTCGTCATCGGAAATAAAAGCTACGGGGTTTACCGCTGGGTGCTCACCGACGTCACGGTTAAGGATCGGACATTCGACGGCTCCGGGCGGATGATCGGCGCGCTGGTCTCCCTGTCGCTTCTCGAATACCCGCGGAGGTGAGGATATGGCTCAGAGAGTTTCCATGATAAACCTCAAAAAGATCACGCTCGGAGAAAACGATCTCGTCCGAAGCGTGATGCAGAACGTCCGCTGCATCCTGAGGACACCGAAATTCACGGTTCCGCTTTACCGTGAGTTCGGCGTCGATACCTCCTTTATCGACACGCCGATCACGGTGGTCTCCCCGATCATCTACGCGGAAATCCGCGAGGCCATCGAGACATTCGAGCCGCGATGCGAGGTCGTGGACATCACGTTTGAGATCGATCCCCAAAATCCCGGAAGACTATTCCCGGCTGTGGAGGTGGAAATCAATGGCTGACTTTTACCAGTTCGTCGACGCGGACACGACCGCGCTGATCGAAGACAAAATATCCGAATATGAAAAGCTGATCGGTCGGACCGTCAACGCGGCGGACCCTGACCGACTGTTTTTGTTATGGGCCATCAACGCCCTGCTGATCGAGCGTCAGCTGCTGAACTATACCGGAAATCAGAATATCCCATCCCGTGCGGAAGGGGCGAACCTCGACGCGCTTGCAGAACTGTTCTATGAGAAGACACGCCCGAAGGAACAGGCGGCGGAGTGCACCGTCCGATTCACGATCACGGCGGCGCAGCTGATCCGCATTCTTATCCCAGCGGGAACGCGGGTGACAGACACGGCCCAGACGCTCTACTGGGAGACGAAAGCTGACGCCTATATCGAGCCGGGCGATCTTTCGGTGGATGCAGATGTGATATGTCAGACGACGGGAACGGTGGGTAACCATTGGCCCGCGGGAAGTATCAACACCATCGTCGATCTCTATGACTACGTAGACGGATGCGCGAACATCACAGAGTCCGACCTCGGCGCAGACGAAGCGACGGACGAAGAGTTCTACGAACTGATGCGGCAGAGCATGGAGGCGTATTCCACAGCTGGATCACGAGGTTCTTATATCTATCACGCTATGAGCGTCTCGACAGAGCTTGCGGACGTCATCGCCGTCAATCCGAAGAAGGACGAAGAAGGAAACCAGATTGACGGCGCGGGCCTTGTGGAAATCTACGCTCTCGGATCGGATGGAAATCCGGCTTCCGAAGAGATGAAAGAGGCGATCTATGCGGCATGCTCCCCGGATGACGTCCGCCCGCTCACGGATCACGTCACGGTCAAGGATCCTGTGCCGATCCACTATTCGATTGATTTCACATTCTATATTCCTCGCACATCTCCTCAGGGCGGCGCGGCGATCACGGAGGCAGTCAAAGCGGCGGTCGAGGACTACAAGACATGGCAGAGCGGACGGCTGGGCCGTGACATCAACCCGTCTCAGCTGATCGGACGGATCATGGAGTGCGGCGTAAAGCGTGTTGTGGTTCGCGCTCCCGTCTATACGACGCTTTCGGACGGGACTTTCGAGAACGTCGAGGAGTACAGAAAACCGGAATACGCCGTATGCGACAGCGTGACGACTGTGAACGGCGGGGCGGAGGAGTGGTAATGAAGCTGACGAAAGAAGCCATGCTCTCCATCCTCCCCATCGTGCTCGCGGAAGACCCGGAGATGTACGCGCTGGCATCCGTCATTGCGGGTTCTATCGCGGACAGACTGCCGGAGATCGACACAGCGCGCATTTATCCTCGGATCGACGAGCTGCCCGAAGATCTTCTCGACATTCTCGCCTACGATTTTAAGGCCGATTGGTGGGAATACGACGCGACACTCGCGGAAAAACGAGCGTCCTTCAAAAAGATATTCTACATCCACCGCCACAAAGGGACAAAGGCTTCGGTGGAGACGGCGGTCGGCGCGATCTTTCCGGGATCGAGTGTCGAAGAGTGGTTTGAGTATGCCGGAGAGCCGTATCACTTCCGGATGGAGGTACCGATCCGGGCAGCTCAGGCCGTGAGCGACGATCAGAGCTACAAGAGCCGCGTCTTTTATCTCGTGGACTATTTCAAGAATCTGCGTTCCGTGCTCGAGACGATCCTCTTCTCCTTCGTAACGCCGATGGAGGGGACGCTCCCGGTGGACAGTGTCACATCGGGGAACATGACGATCACGGAGCTCGACGAAATCCTTCCGGATTTCTCCGTGAATATTCTGCTGTGGTTCTGCACCAATTCCATGAGCTGGACGCAGACGCCGACGGACAACGACCGGACGCCTTTTGCCCTCGTCGTGCACGAGCATCCTGAGACCAAAGAGCTCGAAGTCCTCGGGTATCTCGATATGCTCGGGTATTCTCCGATCAGCGCATACGGGGACGAAGAGACCGGGGAGATCATCATCCAATGCGCGGGCCTTACCGTTCAGACGGACGAGGGGGCCCGCGAAATCATTATCATCGGAGGTTAATCGATGGATTACGGTTACTCTATTACGGACGCCGGACGGTATCTCATTGCCCGGCTCCTCGCGGGAGACAAGCTCGTGCTCACCCGCGTCATGGTCGGATCGGGCCGCATTCCGGACGACGTGCGCATGGCGGGCGTGAAAAAGCTCTATGCTCCTGTCGCGCAGGCAACGACGGGAAATGTGTATGCGGACGGCGGCGTCGCGAAGATGACGGTCGAATACCGCTCCGATCTCAACGGCGGACTGGAAAAGGGCTTCTGGCTCCGGGAGTTCGGCATCTTCGCGGATGATCCTTCAGAAGGGGAAATCCTGCTGCTCTATGCCACTCTCGGTGATTTCCCGCAGTACGTAGCGCCGTATAAGAAGGGCGGCGGGATCGACGTGCGGCGGTTCCCGATCTCCATTGCTATCGGAGAAGATCGGGCCATCCTCGCAGATTTCAATGCGTCTCTTTTCATGACGGCGGAGGACGTGAAGAACCTTTACGAGACGGAAATCTCCGTTGACATCGAGCGTCAGATCCGGGAGGGGATCGAAGCCCACGACACGAGCCCGGACGCACACAGCGGATTTCTGAAATCGCTGAACATCGGCGTCCTGCCGCGGCTTGCTCTTGCGGAGCTTGCCGAGGAGATGGATTCCCTCGTTGGATCGGTGGGGTACCGCTACGAGAAGATCGTCACCTTCGACACGGTGGAGGGGATCACGATGACCGGGAACTGGAACACCTCGCTTGCGCGGGTTGAATTCTGAAAGGAGCAGGGAACATGAAATATCTATTCCACACGCTTGACCGCTTCCGGGTAAACAACGTACTCATGGTAATGCGGGTCAAGACGGACGGCGAAACGCTCTTTGTGACGCTTCGGATGCCGAACGACGAGGTGCTCCCGCAGCTGAGCATCTCCCTCGGTTATGACGGCGTGACAAAGCCGATGACGAAGACGAACGCCTATGAGATGTCCGTGACTTTCGCCTACAAGGATTCGGTCAAGACGATCTCTTTCAGCGGCGTGACGGTCTACTATCTCGAAGTACAGGTGACGTCCGTGACGTGGAGAGGGGGCATTGACGATCCTGACCCGGAACTCGTCGTCGCGAATGACGGCGCACATCTGAACGCCTCCAACTGGGTACGAGTGATCTCGGAGTGGACGCCTCCGGGAACGGTTCTGCGCATGCTCGAAGTTCGGACGCACGACATCGACCCTGGCGAGACCGAATGGACGCACCGCCTGTACAGCTACAACAACAGCTTCATGCCGCATCCGTACAATTTCTATGTCGGCGCGGACATGGACGAGGGGAGCGAATTCTGGTTCCGGTTCCTTTACGCGGCGTTCCGTGAGGGGGACGAGGACGACCATGACGGATATTACGGCCTCATCGAGATCGATTCCGAGCACGGCTTTGTCAGCGGGACAAACAAGCCGCTCTGCCCGAGAGACGTCACAGTCGCTGCTGTATCCTCCGGAAAAAAGGCGCAGCTGAACTGGGCGTTCCCGCCTGACACAAAGGTGACAACGACCGCCGCTGAGCTTCAGCGATCCGTCAACGGCGGCGAATATCAGGCGGTCACCTCCGGAAACATCACGTCTTATGTGGACACTCTCCCCGCGGGCACAACTCTCGACAACGTGGATTATCGCGTTCGGGCGGTGAACAGCAACGGCAGCTCTCCTTGGGTTCCGGCAATCATCACCGTTGCCGTTCCGGGCGTTCCGGCCTCCATCTCCATCCCTGCGACGATCAATGGCGGGACAAGCATCACCGTTTCATGGACTGCTCCGACTGTCAATCCGGATGCCGTTGAAGGCTACAAGGTAGAGCGTTCGACGGACGGCGGCAGCACATGGTCGGCAATCTATCAGGGCGCGGCAAAGAGCACGAAGAACACCGTTGCGTTCGGTACGGATACGGTGATGTACCGCGTCAAGGCCTATAACTCCGAAGGGACGGAATCCGGCTATAAGACTTCCTCGCAGGTCAACGTGGTCAACAACAACCCGCCGACGAAACCGTCCTCGATCACCGTTCCGGCCTCGCTGCTCACGGGCGTCGCCGCTGTCATTTCATGGGGGACTTCCTCCGATCCGGATGGGGACAGCGTGGTCTACTCGCTCGAGAGGTCGGCGAACAACAAGACGGATTATGCGGAGATCTATCGCGGAACCGATCTTCGATATACCGACACCGTGGGAAGCTGGACGGAGGTGACATACCGTGTCCGGGCGATCGATCCCAAGGGTGCGGCGTCTGACTATCAGACAGGGCCGACGCGCTCCGTCTCCTCGAACGCGGCTCCCACGATCACCTGCGCATACGAGGACGGAACCGATCTCGGCGTGAAGAGCGAGGTCTTTTCCATCGGCTACTCCGTAAACGATACGAATGCCGGGGACACGCTGACGGTCAAGGAGTACGTCGACGGCGTGCAGAAGAAATCCTTCACGGCGACGCGCGGGACGAATTACACGTTCAACTTCCGCTCCGGTTCCGCGGCATCGACGGACTACTGGAAGACGATCCTCAACGGTTCGCACACCGTCACGATTGAGGTATCGGACGGAAAGGCCAAGACCACCCGCTCGGTCAAATTCCTCAAATCGGTCTCCGGTGCGTACATCACCTTGAATGATCCGGTCGTCACGACGAAGAACATCGCGAAGGTCGGTCTGTCCATCTGCGGTTCCATCCCGGCGGGCGGCATCACCGTCGAGGTCACGGCAAACGCGGACACGGAATCTCCGACGTGGGAGGCTTGCGTCGTCAAATCCACGGATTCCGGGTACACGGTCGAGGGAAGACGGAAGAGCGCGGGAGCGAACGTCAATCTCGAACTGGACGGCGGAAACTACCTCTTCCTGCACACTGTCTCCGCGACGGGCAAGGCGTTCAATTACCGGATTCAAGCGGATGCGGTCGACGGCGTCGGCGGATACATCTCTTCGGTGCAGACGCTGATCGCGGTTTCGGATGTTGAACCGAATTAATCGAAAGGAGCGGCTATGTATTTCAAAAGGCTGAAATTCGGCATCGGCGGAAACTCATACCCCATGGAATGCGTGCTGACTGGATCGGAGGATCCGGTCAGTACCGTCGAAGGGAACGTCGGGCAGCTATACTACAATACCGAGACGGGCGAGTACTGGCGGTGCGCGTCTGACGAGGGCGGGGACTATCAATGGGAGCCGTTCGGCGGCGTCGCATTTGACGAGGTTGTCGCCGATCCTGAGACGGGGTATCTCCATTTTCTCAAAGACGGCGAGGATGTCGTTGATCCCTGCTACATCGGGAACATGGGCGGAGGCGGCGGAGGAGGAAGCGGAAACAACGCGGTTGTCACCGTCACCAACAAGACCGGATGGCTCTCGAAAACGATCAACCTCGGCGCGGACTGCGTGCTGACGTTCGAGTGGTCGTCCATCGAGGGAGAAACGGAGACGGGTGACGGTACGCTCACGGTGAAGGTGAACGGGAACACGCGCCGGACGACGGACATTTCCCAGGGCGTCGTGACGGTCAACGTAAAGGACTATCTCACGGCGGGTACGAACAAGATCAAGCTCTCGGTTGCGGACGTCTACGACAACACGAAGTCGCTGAACTTCACGATCCGGGCGGCGGAGCTGAAGATGACGAGTCAGTTTGACTACAAGCAGTATTTCGCCGCGGGTCAGACGGTGCCTTTCACCTACACTCCTTACGGGTCGGTCGAGAAGACGGTCATCTTCTCGGTCGACGGGGCGGAGGCTGGACGGCAGACGGTGACGACATCCGGACGTCAGCAGACCTTTACTCTCCCGGCGATGACGCACGGTGCACACCGGGTCACAGCTTACTACACGGCGCAGATCGAAGGGGAGGCTGTCGAATCCAACCGCCTTGACTACGATCTCATCGTTGTGGACAGCACATCCGCCGTGCCGATCATCGCATCGGACTTCCGGGAGACTTCCGCGCGGCAGTTTGAAACACTCTCCGTACCGTACAGGGTGTACACGCCGGGCAGTCTGACTTCCGCCGTGGAGCTTTACCGGGGAGAGACGAAGGTTTCTTCGGTCACGGTCGACCGAGGAGATCAGGTATGGAACCGGCGCGAGAACGAGGCCGGGGAACACACCTATTCGATCAAGAGCGGGACGGCGGCGCGCACGTTCACGGTCACCTTTGAGAAATCGGACATCGACGTTGAGGCGGAGGAAGACGCACTTGCGCTTTATCTCACTTCGGCGGGACGCTCGAATGCCGAGGAACATCCGGAGGTCTGGCAGGACGCGGAGAGGGACATCTCCTGTGTGCTCACGGGCTTCAACTTCGTCTCGGACGGATGGATGCAGGACGGGGACGGCGTGACGGTTCTCAGAGTCAACGGCGGCGCGCGGGTCGAGATTCCATATCAGCCTTTCGCACAGGACTTCCGCTCGACGGGCAAGACCATCGAACTCGAATTTGCATCACGGAACATTCTCAACTACGACGCGGTGCTGATCTCCTGCGTGAGCGGCGGGCGCGGGTTTGAACTGACGGCGCAGCGGGCCATGCTGAAATCAGAGCAGTCCGAAATCGCCTCGCAGTACAAAGAGGACGAGCACATCCGGATCGCGTTCGTCGCTGAGAAGAGAGCGGAAAACCGCCTCCTCATGATCTACATCAACGGCATCCTTTCCGGCGTGGTGCAGTACCCGGAGGACGACGACTTCTCCCAGCAGACGCCCGTGAACATTACCATCGGATCGAACGACTGCACGACGGACATCTACTGCATCCGGGTTTATGACAACGGCTTGACGCGCTATCAGGTTCTCGGCAACTGGATCGCGGACACGCAGGACATCGAGACGCTTCTCCGCCGATACGAGCACAACGCGGTCTATGACGAATACGGATCGGTCGTCATCGCGAATCTCCCGGACGATCTACCATATCTCGTCATCAGCGGGCCGGAGCTCCCGCAGTCGAAGGGGGACAAGAAGACGGTCGCCGGGTATTTCGTAGATCCGGTCGACGCCTCGCGGTCGTTCTCCTTTACGGATGCACAGATCGACGTACAGGGCACGTCCTCGCAATACTACCCGCGGAAGAATTACAAGGTCAAATTCAAAGGCGGTTTCGTGATGACGCAGGGCGGGGCGAAGGTTTCGACATACAAGCTCAGAGACGGCGCGATCCCGGTTGACACCTTCTGCTTCAAGGCGGACGTCGCCTCCTCCGAAGGGGCGAACAACGTGGAACTGGCACGGCTCTACGATGCGGCTTGTCCCTATCGGACCCCGGCGCAGAAGAGCACCGAGGGCGTTCGGCAGGGGATCGACGGATTCCCCATCGTGATCTTCTGGGACAACGGCGAGGCGGTCTCATTCATCGGGAAGTACAACTTCAACAACGACAAGGGGACAGCGGAAGTCTTCGGCTTCACGGACGGGGACGAATCGTGGGAGATCAAGAACAACACATCCGAACGCGTGATCTGGAAGAACGCAGACTACACGGGTTCCGGGTGGCTCAATGATTTCGAGGCGCGTTTCCCTGACCTCGAACCGCCTTATGCT
>Ga0247611_10009732_pt1 | contig 11473 bp, 11 predicted proteins | sample 177DNAGHGhighgp2_FD_192422 | JGI IMG/M metagenome (GOLD analysis project Ga0247611, IMG submission 192422) | Sheep rumen microbial communities from Palmerston North, Manawatu-Wanganui, New Zealand - 1770 DNA GHGhigh gp2 | ecosystem: Host-associated > Mammals > Digestive system > Stomach > Rumen... | reverse complement strand
ACAGTCTGTTATAACCCCAACTTGTATTATGCTCACCTACATCTCCAATACCGACCACTACAACCTCGTCCTCTCCCGCGTGGCCTCCGTCAGGAGGTCGCTGTGGATCGGCACCGCCGACATCAAGGACCTCTACGTGAGGGTGGGGGAGGGCACGCTGCCGTTCCTCGCCGTGCTGGCGCAGCTGGTGCGCAAGGGCGTGGAGGTGCGCCTCATCCACGCCAAGGAACCCGGACCGGCCTTCCGCGAGGACTTCGACAAGTACCCGTCGCTGGCAAGCGGGCTGGAACGTGTGCTCTGCCCGCGGGTCCACTTCAAGATGCTGGTCTTCGACGGCAGCGCGGTCTATTTCGGCAGCGCGAACCTCACCGGCGCAGGCATCGGGATGAAGGGGGCCAACACCTGCAACTTCGAGTCGGGCCTCCTCACCGACGAACCCGAGCTGGTGCGCCAAGCCATGCTGCAGTTCGACGAGGTCTGGATGGGACTGCACTGCACGAAGTGCCTGCGGCGGAAGTACTGCGGGGACCCGATAGCGTAGGGAAAACAATTTGCATTTTTTACTCGTTATAAACTCCAACGAAATCTTGTTGATTATTTATTTTGAAATATCTATATCAGTATGATAATTTTCGTATTTTTGCGCAAAAATTAAAGAAACGGACGATGAAGGAATATCTTCATAAATTGCACCAAATAAAACTGTTTTCGTTGAACGATGTAACACAAATCGTAGGCAATGAAAGCACGGCCAAGTCGTTGTTGTCGGCAGGTGTCAAAAACAAGACCATTTGCCGTGTGAAGATGAACCTTTACTGCGTTACGGATTTGGCGACTTTGCGCTGTGCGGCAAACAAATACGAAATTGCCTCCCACATTTCAGACACGGCCTGCGTGGCTTATCATTCCGCAATGGAATACCATGGATTCGGGCATCAACTGTTCAACGAGGTTAGTGTCATTACACCGTATGCTTTCAAAACATTTGAGTTTGATGGTCTTGTTTACATCCGTCATTTGCCCACGATTACAGATGGAGTCATAACACCGCTAATGGATTCTTTGGTCCGGGTGACAGACATCGAGCGCACCGTTATCGACTGTATCGACCGAATAAAATATGCCGGAGGTCTTGAAGAATTGCTGAATAACCTTTCCTCTATCACTTTCGTCAACGAAAACAAGCTGCTGTATTACTTGGATGCCTATAATAAGGCTGCCCTGTACCAAAAAACTGGCTTTTTGTTGACCATATACAAAAAGCAGATGCGTCTTTCGCAGGGCTTTTTCCGCCAATGCAAAGCCAACATTGGAAAAAGTACGCGATATTTGGAAGATGTCACTGAAAAAACGAAGTATAATGCCGAATGGCACTTGTGTGTTCCTGAAAACATCACATCTATGACGGAGAAAGGGGGAATATATGTCTAACCGAAACGACATCGATCGTTTGGCTACAGAGTACAATTATATCCGTGACAACATGGAGAAAGTGGTGAGGTTGTGTGCTATACTGGAGTTTATCAGCTCCGATATGCCGCTATCCCAAAACTTGGCACTCAAAGGCGGAACTGCTATTAACTTGCTGGTAATGCCAATTCCCAGACTATCGGTTGACATCGATTTGGATTTTACTGAGAATTGTAACAGACAGACTATGCTACGCCAACGGAAAGTCATTGCCGATCGGCTGCAATCCTACATGTTAGCCAGTGGCTACCGCTTGATGCCTCGCAGTAAGTCTCCATTTTCGATCGACTCGTGGGTTTTCCAATACACGAATTCCGTGGGCAATCTCGACAACATTAAAATTGAAATAAACTATTCGATGCGTTGCCATTTGCTACCGATGCAAACTATGCCAATACAATTGCCCATGTTCTCCCATGTCAAAGTCAGATCATTAGCCTTGGTTGAACTATACGCTTCGAAGATAAAAGCGCTACTAGAACGCGGAGCCGCCCGCGACCTATTTGATGTCCATAACATGATACAAAGCGGAATCTTCGACGAAACGCATAAACCGATGCTGCGAAAGGGCGTGATATTCTATTCTGCAGTTGGAGGTAACCAAAAGCCTTCTATTCCCTATTCTTTTGAAACAATAGAACAAATGAGTTTCAAGCAGATACGTGCCACTCTGCTCCCGGTTCTGAAAAAAGGCACATTCTACGACTTGGATGGTGTGAAACACGTCGTTTGCGACTATCTGAAGGATTTACTAAAGCTAACTGAAAACGAGCAACTTTTCATAGCGCGTTTCAACGTCAACGACTACCGACCTGAGTTGTTGTTTGAGGATGCGGATATTGTTGAAAGGATACGTAGCCACCCTATGGCAACCTGGAAAACATCGAAGGGCGATTGATTATAAACCACGACGGTGCCTACCAGCATCTCCAACACCCGCAACTTCGAGGCGGGTATCCTCACCGACGAACCCGAGCTGGTGCGCCAAGCCATGCAGCAGTTCGACGAGGTCTGGATGGGACTGCACTGCTCGAAATGCCAGCGGCGGAAGTACTGCGGGGACCCGATAGCGTGATGGTTCCGCTATGCCACACTCTTGCACACCTTTGCTCTATCTTTGCCGCCGTGTCTGCTAATAGCAAATTCCTATAGGATAGGCCGGCATACACTATTTTTGCCAAAAAATTCAAGAGTATGACAATCGAAAAGAACCAACGCGCCCTGGCCCAACTGTCCGCCCTCTACCGGCCCGGCACGCTCAACCTCATCGGCGGACGCCCCGGGATGGGCAAGACCACCCTCGCATTCCAACTTGCAACGGAAGCCCAGCTACCCACCGCGTATTTCTCGCTCAAAATGAAACGCGAACAACTCCTTCTGCGCCACTCCACCGGCCAATGCCCAGAATGGATTCATATTGACGACACGGCAACATTGACGGTGGATTCTGTCCGGGAGAAAGTGCGCCAACTGCGGGAAACGCACGACATCCGCTGGGTCATCATCGACTACCTGCAGCTGATGGTTTCCCCAATACCAAACACAGACCGTGGAACCGAACTCACCGCCATCCTCGAAGAGCTGAAGGCGATGGCCGTGGAACTGCAGGTGGCGGTCATCGCGCTCACGCAGCTGATGCGCACGGTGATGCTACACGACGACTATCGCCCCATCCTGCAAGACGTGCACGATTGGGAGCGCATCGGACAATGGGTGGATGACGTGCGCCTGCTCCACCGCGACGATTATTACAACATCAGGGACGGCAAACGGGACACGCTGGAGATATTGGCGACAGAATGTCAGAACGGAGATGTTGGAAACATTCAACTGACTTGTTTTATGCGGAGCACTGCGTTGAACATCATTCTTATCATACGGGAAATGTCTGACACGGACACACTCCGCAAAATGCTCGCTTCCACCGAAAAGGAAATCCTCCGCGTGGCCAAACCATTCAACGGCGACCTGGACTGGGACACGCCCACTAAGGAAGTGCTCGACCGACTGTTGGAAGAGCGCGTCTGCATCCTCAACCGGATGTTCGAGCTGCACTGCACCGAGGCCGAGGTACACCGCTTCGAATATGTGAACGAGGCTCTGCTGAAGATGATGAACCGCTTCCACGAAGAGCAACAACAGCTTCGACAGCAGCTGGATATGCTTCCCGACATCGGCGAGCACAGTGCCAACCGTTTCCATCTGATCGGGGAAATCAACTACTGCCACGACTATGAGGACCCGAAGCTCTTCCCGATGGAGGAGGATGCGTTCTACGGTTCGCACTGGAACGAGATGCTGTGGGCGGTGTCGTCGCTCTCGCGGATGGATGTGCACACGATCCACAACGGCGAATCCAATTACCTCGACGACGGCCAAACCTGGGCGGAGGGGCCGCTGCGCATTCCGCAGTTCGAGCACATCTGCGTCTGCTACCTCGTCCACGCCCTCTGCACGCACCTTCACTACAGCATCCCCGACCTCCTTCGGATGACCACCTACACCTGCGAACGCTCGATGTGGGAGATGTCGAAAGCGGAGATATAAGTACTGCGGGGACCCGATAGCGTGACGTATGCGGATATGCGCAAAACCAAGCGCAACTAATAAATAAAATAAAAAAATGCAATTAAACAAAACAAAATAATAAATATTATATTTGCCGCATCAATAATCAAAAACAAAAAAATATGAAAAACATTGAAGAACAAATTGTTGGCCATAGAACGGAAACGTCGCTTGATATGGAGGCAACTGCGTCCTCGCAGTTGCAAGACACTCATCTGCGTCCCGCAGATGACCCTATACCCGACCATCTGCGAGACGCAGATGACTCCATAATTGGCCGGCACTCAACGAATGAAACCTCATGGCAGGACGAACTCTTCCACGTGGTTTCAGATTACTCTTACGCGCTACATCTGCTTGACCAATATGACCACCAACAGCTTTCGGTAGAAAATGTCACCACGGGAACGCGGTTTCAGGCCACCTACGACAACGCCAAGCAGGCCATCGCGGCGTTGCGGGAGAAGTTCGGCGGCAGCCCCCTCTTCGGCAACGAGAAGGACGGCTCTTTCAAGAGCTCCATCGGGCAAATATACCAGACGTTTGATGGCAACGACCTCTATCCCAGCGTGGAGGAGAAGGTGGCCATAAAATACGCCCCAGTTGTCGTCCAAATAAATCGTATCTTTGCCACATGAAAAAACGCATATCCGTCATCATTGCCGTCGTCGCGATCTTCGCCGCCACAGGACACGCCCAGACCGTCTATCAGAAGGACCGCTGGGGCGCGAAGCTGTACTATATGCAGGAGAACACCATCCGGATGAAGGACCGCTGGGGCGAGCCGCTGCTGTGGTACGACGCGGCTGCGCGGCAGGTGCGGCAGAAAGACCGCTGGGGACAGCCCCTGATCTATATGGACGGGCAGACCGTGCGCCTGAAGGACCGCTGGGGCGAGCCGCTGCTCTACTTCGACGGACTCACCATCCGGCAGAAAGACCGCTGGGGCACGCCGCTCTACTACCTCGACGGTCAAACCCTCAGGCAAAAAGACCGCTGGGGCGCGCCGGTCTATTACTTCGATTTCATCCCAGACCGCTGGCAAATCGCCTGCCTGATCCTGATGTGAAAGAGTCCGCTGCCATCCAAAAAAAAGTGTATTTTTGCCGCTTGGAAAATTTCAAAACCGAAAGATATGATTTACTTAGACAATTCAGCGACATCTTTCCCGAAACCCAACGAGGTTTACGAGTTTATGGACCATTTCTACCGCGTGCACGGCGTCAGCCCCGGACGTGCTGGCTACGATGCGGGCATCGAGACCGGCGAGGTGCTCACCGAGACCCGCCGCATGCTCACCAAGCTCTTCAACGGCGGTACCGACGAGAAACGCTTGACCTTCAGCTATAACGCCACCGATTCTCTGAACATCCTCATTCAGGGCTTGGCCGAAAAGGGTACCCACGTCATCACCACGATGCTGGAGCACAATTCAGTGCTTCGTCCGCTTTATCATCTTGAGAAAGAGGGGATTATCGAGGTTACCTACCTCCCGTTCGACGAGAGAGGCTATGTGCATCCCGAGCAGTTCGAGGAGGCTATCCGCCCGAACACGAAGATGGTGGTCTGCACACAGTGCTCCAACGTCATCGGCACGGTGCAACCCATCAAGGAGATCGGCGCGGTCTGCAAGAAACACGGTCTCATCTTTGTGGTGGACGGCAGCCAGGGCGCGGGTGCTGTGAAGATGGATATGATCGACTATAATGTTGATGCATACGCTTTTACCGGCCACAAGTGCCTGATGGGACCCACCGGTATCGGCGGCAGCTACGTCCGCGAGGGCGTTGAGGTGCGCCAGACCCGTTTCGGCGGCACCGGCGTGAAGTCCGTCGTCAAGGACCACCTCGAAGAGTATCCCTACCGTCTGGAAGCCGGCACCATCAACATGCTCGGCATCAGCGGTCTGCATGCCGGCGTGAAGTGGATCACCGAGAAGGGTATCGAGAACATCCACGCCCAGGAGATGGCCCTCTGGAAACGCCTCCGCGACGGTATCAAGGACGTCCCCGGCGTCATCGTCTATTGCGCCACCTCCACGGAGAACCAGAACCCGGTGCTCTCCATCAACATCAAGGGCTTTGAGGCCGCCGACGTGGGCACCATGCTCGATGTCGATTACGATATCGCCTGCCGCACCGGTCTGCAATGCGCCCCCCGCGTGCACGAATGCCTCGGCACCCTCGACATCGACGGCACCGTGCGTTTGAGCATCGGCGCCTTCAACACCGAAGCCGACATCGACGCCTGCATCCAGGCCGTCAAGGAGATCGCCGCGCTGAAGAACTAATTGCGTAAACGTCAATCACGTACATGTAGGGGCGAATAATCATTCGCCCCTACAACATTTTTATGGTAGGCAACAGGACAAACAGCAAGTGGATAGGGCATCTCGCGGTGCTGGCCGTCTATATCATCTTCGGGGTGAACCCGAACTGTTCCAAGGCGGTGGTGCCGGACTATATCACCCCGGAAGCCTATACCGCGCTGCGGCTCTTCGTCGGGGCGGCGGGCTTCTGGCTCATCTCCCTGTTCACGCCGCGTGAGAAGGTGTCCCGCTGGGATATGTGGACCATCGCGCTCGGCGCCGTCTCGCTCTACGGCACGCTGTGGGCCTTCGCCGAAGCCATGCGCTTCATCTCGCCCACCTACGTGTCGCTCATCTCGGCCATGTCCCCGTTGGTGGTGATGCTCATGGCCGCCCTCTTCCTGAAAGAGCCCATCACCGTCCGCAAGGCCGCGGGCGTCTTCTTCGGCATCGCCGGCGCCCTCATGATGATCCTTTTCTCCCTGCACGGCGACTCGCACTACAGCAACATCGGCGCCCTGCTCTGTTTCGTGAACATCCTCTTTTACGCCGCGTACCTGCTGATCACCCGCGCCGTCTCCCCGAAATATTCGCCCGTGACGATGATGAAGTGGATGTTCCTCTTCTCCTTCGTGCTGAGCCTGCCGTTGGCGATTCCCACCGTGAAAGCCTCCCCGCTGCTGCTCGGCACGGCACCCGCCATGGCCTACGTCAACATGGGGATTGTCGCCCTTTTCGCCACCGTGCTGGCCTACTACCTCCTGCCGGTCGCGTTGCGCCACATCCGCCCGACCACCGTCAGCATGTACAGCAACCTGCAGCCGCTCATCACCGCCGCCCTCGCCATCGCCGTCGGACAGGACGTCTTCACCTGGAACAAGCCGGTCGCCCTCGTCCTCGTCATCTTCGGCGTCTTCCTCGTCACCACCAGCCGCGCCAAAGAATCATGACCATCGCTCTCTTCATCGCCCTGTTCCTCTTCCTGGTCCCGGATCTCTACATCTCGCTGGCCTTCTTGCGGCACGCCCCGCTGGTCTGGAGAATCCTCCTTTTCCTGCCGACGCTCATCGGGCTTTTCTCCCTTGCGGGAATGTTCTACAAGGGCTTCTCCAGCGTTTTCGGCACCCTGTTTCTGGTCGCGCTGCTCTGCTTCGCCCTGCCGAAACTCCTGTTTATGGTCATATCGCTGGTATCCAAGCTCTTGGGTGTCTGGAGCGCGACGGCCGCCTCTGTGACGAATACCCTCGGGATGGCGGCCGCCATCGTGGTCTCCTTGTTCGCCTTATACGGCCTTACTTTCGGGTGGAAGACGCTGAAAACCAAACAGGTGGACTTGTACTTCGACAATCTGCCCGAGGCCTATGACGGCTATCGCATCGCGCATCTGAGCGACCTGCATGTGGGCACATACGGTAAGAAGACCGCCTTCGTGGAGAAGGTGGTGCAGCGGGTGAACGATGAACATCCCGATTTGGTGGTCTTTACCGGCGATCTGGTGAACGTGGACCCCTCCGAGCTGCCCCCGTTCGTAACCCCTTTGTCGCAGTTGGCCGCCCCCGACGGCGTCTTCTCGGTCTTGGGCAACCACGACTACTGCCTCTATGGCGACCCCACACGCTGGTCCCACAAACGCGAAGGCGCGCTGAAAGTCGCTGAGCTCGAGCGCAGTATGGGCTGGACTGTCTTGATGAACGGGCACCAGCTGCTGAGTAGGGGAGGGGATACGATTGCCATTGCCGGGGTGGAGAACACGGGCAAGCCGCCCTTCCCGAAAATCGGGGATCTGAAAGGGGCTATCTCCGGCATAACCGATTATGACACTGTGAAATGCCATGAAGACAAGTTCACAATCCTGCTCACCCACGACCCCTCCCATTGGAAGTTGGAGGTGGTGCCGGAAACCCACATTCCGCTCACGCTCTGCGGCCACACGCACGCGGCGCAGTTTCAGCTTGCCGGGTGGTCGCCGTCAAGCTGGATGTACAAGGAGTGGGGCGGCCTCTATCAATCTGGCGATCAACAACTTTTCATTTCCACGGGTCTCGGCGGCACGTTGCCGTTCCGTTTCGGCGCATGGCCGCAGCTGGTCATCCTCACGCTGCACCGCAAGTGAGACTTCTCCCCGTGTCCTTCCTTTCTTTCCCAAATGTGGCCAAGGAGTTAAGCCCACATAGCATAGTGTTCCCCATCGTGTAGCCATACAGTTCCCAAGTACTACCCAAGTAGATGCCATAGTGTAGCCATACTGATGCCATACTCTTGCCATACTCTAGAGTATGGCTACACTATGGCTACAGTATGGCATCAGTATGGCATCTCCTTTCGAAGTGCTTGCCAAGTGCTTGCCAAATGTATGGGAAATAGTGGAGACGTGCCATGGTGCTTCTCTACAGCGGCAATTTCATTTGTTTGTGTATTCATAATTTATGTACATTTGCCGTTTAATTATATGGTGACATTGTATTTTATAATGAACTGATAGTAAATATATTATGAGAAAGATTCTCTTTTTGATGTTTTTGATGGCCGGTCTGTTTTGCGGCGTTTCGATGGCGCAGAACGCTGATCCGGTGCTGATGACCGTGGGCAATGAGACGGTGACCAAGTCCCAATTCATCAATGCCTACCAGAAAAACAGCATGCTGAGCGAGGCCACCGAGGCCGACCTGCGCGACTACCTGCGTCTCTACTCCGAATACCGCATGAAGGTGCAGGAAGGCAAGGCTTTGCAGTTGGACACCGCAAACGCTTTCCGGAAGGAGTGGGAGGCTTACAAAGGCCAGTATGCCCAGCAGTATCTCGTGGATACGGAGGTGAGCGACCAAATTTTGGAAGAGGCGGTCGAGCGTGCCCGCTACCATGTGCGCGCCTCGCACATCCTGATTACCCTCCCGCAGAATGCCACCCCGAAGGACACGTTGGCGGCATACCACAAAATCATGAAAATCAGGGAGGAAATCCTTGACGGACTCGATTTCAACGAGGCGGCGGTTCGCTATTCCGACGATGGTTCCGCCCAGGATGGCGTCAACCCGCAAACGGGCACCTATAAGTACGGCAACCGCGGTGAGCTGGGCTATTTCTCGGTTTTGGAGATGGTCTATCCTTTCGAGAACGGTGCCTACAACACCCCGGTGGGGCAGGTCTCCATGCCCGTGCGCTCCCAGTTCGGCTACCATCTGGTCTATGTGCAGGACAAAATCCCCGCAGTCGCCAAGATGTTCGTCTCCCAGATTTTCATCAAGGACACCTCCGCGCTGAACCGTCATGCGGACCACAGTGCGGTCATGGCCAAGTGCGCCCGTATCAAGGAGGAATTCCGTAACGGCGTGCCTTTCGACACCCTCGCTGCGAGATACTCCGACGACCCGACCACCAAGAACAATGGAGGTCGCATGGAGCCTTTTGTGCCGAATCGTCGCCCCGGCAACTATGTCGCCGCCGCGTACAACCTCAAAGACGGCCAGATTTCCGACCCTGTGCCCTCCAGCATCGGCTGGCACATCCTGCGCCTCGACTCCGTGGTGTACACCACCGTCAACGACGAGTTCAAGTATTTGATTAAGAACCGTCTGGGCCGCGATGCTCGTTCCAAGAAGAGCAAGGAATCCTTGGTGGAGAAGCTGAAAACCGAATACCATTACCAGGAGAAGGGCAAGGCTGCGGCCATCAAGTTCTTCAAGAAACACATGCCCGACAACTATTTCCAGAGCGCGCACGTCGCCGCGGACTCCTTCCCCGGCATCGAGAAGCTGAAACCGATGTGCACGTACGCCGATCAGGTGCTGACAGCCAAGGATTTCGGCAAGTATCTCAACCGGTTCCAAGGAGCGCAGATCGCCGTCTCCATGGGCGATTTTCTCGAACAGATGTTCCCCAACTTCGTGAGTGACAACATGCTGCGTTACGAGAGCACCCGCTTGATGGACAAGTATCCCGATTACCGCGATGTGGTGAACGAGGTTTACGACGGTCTGCTGATCTACGAGGTCAACGCGCTGAAGGTCTGGAATGCCGCCATCAAGGATACGGTGGGTGCGGAACGCCTCTACGAGCAGATGAAGGAGGATTTTGCGACCGGCGACACCGCGCAGCCCTACAAACCTTTCGAGCAGGTGCGCGCTATCGTCATCAGCCACTATCAGGATCTCCTGGAGAAGCAGTGGGTCAGTGAGTTGCGTCAGAAATATCCGGTGAAGGTCAACGAAGAGGTCTTCAAGTCCATCCTCAAAAAGTAGCCGTGAGAAAGTTCACTGCCATACTCCTTCTGTTGCTCGTCGCTTGCACGGCCTGTCACCGCAGGAACGATCCCGTGGTGGCGCAGGTCTATCAGTACAAGCTCTACGCCTCCGAGATCCGTCAGGGCATGCCCGTGGGCCTCTCGCAGGAGGACAGCCTCGCCATGGTGCGCGACTTCATCGACACGTGGGTGAAGGAGAAGCTGGTGCTCCACGAAGCCGAAAAGAGACTCTCCCCGCGCGAGAAGAACTTCGAGAAGGAGATGATGGACTACCGCAACTCGCTGTTGATCAACCGATACTACGATAAGCTTTGGCAACAGGATACCGCCGCCAATGCGGTGTCCGACCAAGAGATCTCCGATTTCGTGCGGTCGTTGGACAGCCGCTACACCGTGGACAAGGAGATTGTACGGGTCAACTACGTCAAGCTGTCGAGGGGCTCCTCGCTGCTTGCCCCCGTGAAAAGCATCCTCTTTGACGAGCAAAAGCGGGTGGAGGAGAAGGAGACGCTGGTGGCGATGCTCGGCGACTCCATCGAGTACCTGCTCGACGATGACGCCTGGCTCTACCTCGATGACCTGCAGAACGAAGTCGCTTTCGACATCGAGGCGGAGCGCACCGTCGGAAAGGGCGAGAAACTCCGTATCGAGAAGGAGGTCGGCGACCAGCAAGTCTTGCTCGTCATCCTCGACTATCGCTCGCAACGCTCTGTGAACGAGACGAAAGAGGAACGCGCCGCCGCCGGTATGCTCCTGACCAACCAACGCAAAACCCAGTTTATCAACCAATACGTGCAGGACCTCTACGACAAGGCCGTGAAAGAAGGCAAGGTGGTGCAGTAGGGTTTAAGGTTTAAGGTTTAAGGGTTAAGGTTTAAGGGTTAAGG
>Ga0247611_10009731_pt1 | contig 11474 bp, 11 predicted proteins | sample 177DNAGHGhighgp2_FD_192422 | JGI IMG/M metagenome (GOLD analysis project Ga0247611, IMG submission 192422) | Sheep rumen microbial communities from Palmerston North, Manawatu-Wanganui, New Zealand - 1770 DNA GHGhigh gp2 | ecosystem: Host-associated > Mammals > Digestive system > Stomach > Rumen... | reverse complement strand
AAATATTAGACATATCATAAGCACCTTCTTTAGCTTATGATAACACAAAAGGAGTAGCGATTGCACCTGCGTAGATACAATGCTACCCCTTTTTTTTAAAACTGTCTACTTTTTTAGAGCCAGTTCATTTTTCGAATTATCGGAGTCTTTTTAATTATTAATTGAGTGATATTTTAAAATATAGTATAATAATCATAGAGAGGTATTTCTATGTTCGATATTATAATTATAGGTGCTGGTGTCATAGGCACAGCAGTAGCCAGAGAATTATCCAAATATAAGGGTAATTTTTTAGTGCTAGAAAAAAACAATGATGTTTCTTGTGGAACAACTAAAGCAAATTCAGGTATAGTTCATGCTGGATTTGATGCGAAGCCAGGCTCTAAGAAGGCATATTTTAATGTTTTAGGACACGATATGTATAAAGAGTTAGCTTCAGATCTAGAATTCCCTTATAGGGAAAATGGCGCTTTTGTCTTAGCCTTTGATGATGATAAGGATGGAATTTTAGATGAATTATTGGATAGAGCAAAAAAGAATAATGTTAAAGGATGCTCTATCATATCAGGTGATGAAATTAGAAAGCTTGAGCCTAATGTTTCAAAGGATGTAACAAAAGGGTTATATGCTAAAACATCTGGTATAGTAAGCCCTTATGAGATGTGTATAGCTTTAGCTGAAAATGCATATCAAAATGGAGTTAATTTTGAATTTGAAAAGGAAATAGTAGATATTAAAAAAATTGATGATCATTTTGTAATTAAAGCTAAAGATAATTCTATTTATGAAACAAAGGTAATTATTAACGCAGCTGGAGTTCATTCAGATGAAATTAATAATATGTTATCAAATATTAAATATCATATAACACCTAGAAAGGGTGAATATATGTTATTAGATAAGGAGTATTCTTTTTATACAAAAATGACATTATTCCAGTTACCTACTAAAATGGGAAAAGGAATATTAGTAGCTCCTACATGCCATTCAAATATATTAGTAGGACCTACATCAATTGATGTATCTGATAAGGATGAAACAGCTACAACATATGAAGGATTAAAGGAGGCATGGAATAAAGGACTTTTAACTGTTCCTACATTAAATAAGGGTGGTATTATAACTCAATTTAGTGGAAATAGAGCCCATGAGGATTCAAATGATTTTATTGTTGAATTTAGTAAGGATGTTAAAGGTTTATATAATCTAGTTGGTATTGAATCACCAGGACTTGCATCATCTCCTGCGATAGCTTCATATACTGTAGGTGAGGTTTCTAAATATCTAAATTTAGAAAAGAATGATAAATTTAATCCTAAGCGTAAAGCAATTAAAAGAATTTCTGAATTAAATTCAAAAGAAATAGAAGAATTAATAAAAATAAATCCATTATATGGTCATGTAATATGTAGATGTGAGGTTGTTAGTGAGGCTGAAATAGTTGAAGCAATTCATAGATTTCCAGGAGCTAAGGACCTAGATGGAATTAAAAGAAGAACAAGAGCCGGAATGGGAAGATGTCAAATGGGCTTTTGTACTCCAAAAATAATGGAGATATTAGCAAGAGAATTGAAAATTGATATTTCCGATGTTACTAAAAAGGGTAATAATTCAAAGCTGATATTATCTAAGATTAAGGAGTAGTGATAATATGGATGTAAAAATATTAATTGTAGGCGGTGGACCTGCTGGTCTAGCTGCCGCAATAAGTGCTTATGATAGTGGAGAAAAGGACATATTAATTCTTGAAAGAGAGGATAGACTTGGTGGTATATTAAACCAGTGTATTCACAATGGATTTGGTCTTCATACATTTAAAGAGGAATTAACCGGCCCAGAATATGCATGGAGATTCATTGAAGAGGTTAATAAAAGAAATATTAAATATCTTTTAAATACAACTGTAATTAGATTAGAAGAAAACAAAAAGGTTGTTGCCCTAAATTCGGATGGAGTGTTAGAAATAAATGCTAAAGCTATTATTCTAGCATGTGGATGTAGGGAAAGACCACGTGGTGCTATAAATATTGCAGGATCTAGATGCAGTGGTATATATTCTGCAGGAACAGCTCAAAAATTAGTTAATATTGATGGATATATGCCAGGTAAAGAGGTAGTAATACTTGGTAGTGGTGATATTGGATTAATAATGGCAAGACGTATGACATTTGAGGGCGCACATGTTAAGGCTGTATTAGAATTAATGCCATATTCTAGTGGATTGAATAGAAATATAGCACAATGCTTAAATGATTTTAATATTCCTTTAAGATTATCTACAACTGTAGTTGAAATATTAGGTAAGGATAGAGTTGAAGGAGTTGTTGTAGCTAAGGTAGATGATAAATTAAATCCTATTATGGAAACAAAAGAGGTAATTAAATGTGATACATTATTATTATCTGTAGGATTATTACCTGAAAATGAATTAGCTAGAACAATAAATGTAGATATATCAAAAATAACTAGAGGCGCAAATGTAGATGATAAGCTAATGACAAGCGTTGATGGTATTTTTGAATGTGGAAATGTATTACATGTCCATGATTTAGTAGATTTTGTATCCTTAGAAGCTAAAAAAGCAGGAGAAAACGCAGTTAAATATGTAAATAATAAAGATAATAAGGTATATGATAAAATCAATATTATTACTGAAAATGGCGTTAGATATGTAGTACCAGAATTAATTGTTAAAAATGAAGATTATGAACCAATATCTTTAAAATTAAGAGTTGGAAACGTATATAAAAATATGTATCTTGAGGTCAAGGTAGATGATGAAATAATCTACTCAAGAAAAAAGCAAATATTAACACCAGGTGAAATGCAAAGCATTGATTTAGATGAGGAAGCTGTTAAAAAATTAAAAAATGCTAATGAAATTAAGGTTTATTTGAGGTAATTATATGAAAGAATTTATATGTATAAGCTGCCCAATGGGCTGTCATCTAAGTGTAGATGATTCTGATAAATCAAATATAATTGTTACAGGTAATACCTGCCCTAGAGGTAAAATATATGGTATTAATGAGGTAACAAGACCAAAGAGAATGGTCACATCTAGTGTTAAGGTTATAAATGGAATAGATTTAGTAGTTTCTGTTAAAACAAAAGAAGCAATCGATAAAAATTTAATATTTGATGTATTAAATGAATTAAAGGATATCGAAGTAAAAGCACCAATTAAAATTGGGGATGTAATTATTAAAAATGTTTTAAACACAGGCGTTGATGTTATAGCATCTAGAAATGTAGGTGAAAGAAATGAAGGATAAATATGTATTAGCATTAGATCAAGGAACTACATCATCAAGAGCAATTGTTTTTAATCACAGTGGTGAAATAGTAGGAATGGCTCAGGAGGAATTTGGACAAATATATCCAAAGCCAGGCTGGGTTGAGCATGAACCAAAAGAAATATTATCAAGTGAATTGGCATCTATGCTACAGGCTGTAATAAGAGCAGGTATTACACTAAATGATATCGCATGTCTAGGTATTACAAATCAAAGAGAAACAACAATATTATGGGATAGAAAAACCGGAAATCCAGTATATAATGCTATAGTATGGCAATGTAGAAGAACAGATGATTATTGTAAAGAATTATCTAAAAATAAAGATATAGATGATATGATTTATAATAAAACTGGATTAAGAATAGATGCATATTTCTGTGCTACTAAAATCAAATGGATATTAGATAATGTTTTAGAAGCAAGAGAATTAGCATTAAGAGGCGAATTATGCTTCGGTACTGTTGATACATATTTGTTGTGGCATCTAACTGGAGGTAAGGTACATGCTACAGATTATACAAATGCATCAAGAACATTATTATTTAATATTCATACATTAGAATGGGATGATGAATTATTAAGATTATTTGATATACCAAGAAGTATATTACCTGAAGTACATGCATCAAGCCATTTATATGGATATACAGATTCATCTAGAGTTGCAGCAACTATTCCTATCACAGGAATTGTAGGAGACCAGCAGGGAGCATTATTTGGTCAGCTTTGTATCAATAAGGGTGATATTAAAAATACATTTGGTACAGGCTGCTTCATGTTAATGAATACAGGCAATGATGTAATAAGAAGTAATCATGGTTTAATTACTACACTTGCGGCATCATTAGAAGGTAAAAGACCTGATTATGTATTAGAAGGATCAGTATTTGTCGGTGGTGCTGCAGTAAAATGGCTAAGAGATGAAATGAGATTAATAAAGAAAAATTCTGATACTGAAACATATAGTAAAAAAATCAAGGATACTGATGGAGTATATGTAGTACCTGCCTTTACAGGACTTGGAGCCCCATATTGGGATGGTGAAGCTAGAGGTCTTATTGTAGGTATAACTAGAGGTACATCAAAAGAGCATATAATAAGAGCTACAATGGAAGGTATAGCTTATCAGGTATATGATGTTTTAAAAGCTATGGAAAATGATTTAGGAATTGATATTAAAAAATTATGTGTAGATGGCGGAGCCTGTGCAAATGATTTTTTAATGCAATTTGAAGCAGATATATTACATGCTACTGTAAAAAGACCAAAGGTTATCGAAGTTACTGCACTTGGGGCAGCATATTTAGCTGGCTTAAATATTGGATATTGGAATGATTTAGATGATATTATTTCTCATAAAGAAATTGATACTGAATTTATTCCATCAATGAGTCAAGAGGATAGAACTAGAAAAATCCATGGCTGGCATAAGGCAGTAAGATTATGTCAAATACATGAAGAATAGTTTCATAAAAGCTGTTAAAAGCTAAAATGTTTCTAACAGCTTTTCTTTTTGAAAAGAATATTGTTGTATAATAAATGTAGATTTTAAAAAAAGGTACGAATTATGAAACTTATTTATGATTTATTTAAAAAATATAAATTAAAAGAAGAAAAATTAATTGAATATGGATTTGTTTTTAATAATGGTATTTATTCATATAATAAATTAATTAATAATAATGAATTTGAATTAATAATAAATATTAAAAATAAAATAATAGATGGAAAGCTTATAGATAAAGATTTCAATGATGAATATAAACAAATAGATTTAGAATTATTTACAGGCTTTATTGAAAAATTAAAAAAAGAATGTGAAGATATTCTTTTGGATATAAGAAATAATTGTTATTATAAAGAGGATTTTATATTCGATCAATCAAATATTATATCAAGCTATATAAAAGAAAAATATAATGTTATGCCTGAATTTTTATGGAGTTCTGAACCTGGCTTTGGAGTTTTTAGAAATCCAAATACTAATAAATGGTTTGGAATAATAATGAATGTTGAAAAAAATAAAATTATTGGAAATGTTAATAAAGAAATAGAAGTATTAAATTTAATGCTTCATGATAAAACAGAATTTTATTTGAATAATAAAAATATATATCCTGCATATCATATGAATAAAAAGAATTGGATATCAATTATATTAGATGAATCATTATCCAATGATGAAATATTTAATTTAATTAATATGAGCTATTATAATTCTAACAAAAAATAAGCTGGCTGCTAGAAACTATTTTAGTTTTTAACAGCCTTTTTAAATTTCATTTAATTTGTTAACTAATCTAAATCAATATGATATAATTAATTAAATGTTATAACATTTATCGGAGGTTTAATATTATGGATTTTGAAAAAATTATGAAATTCATTCATAAGACTCTAGTTGATAATGATGCTATATTAGATAAAAGACATAATTTATCATTTAGAAATAGATATGAGCACTCTATAAGAGTCTTTAAATGGGTAAAAAGATTAAGTGTAGATTATGATAATTTTGATTATGATGTAGCTCTTACAGCTGCATTATTCCATGATGTTGGTTATGCATATGGAAAGGTTGAGCATCATATAGGATCATCTAAAATATTTTTGCAATATGCTAAGGATAATAATTTTGATGAAAAATTTACTGAGAAAGTAAATTATATAATATTAAATCACTCTAACAAAAATATGTTAAAGGAAAGCAAAGATAAAGAATTTATCGTTGTATTAGAGGCAGACCTTTTAGATGAGGAAGGGTCACTTGGAATTGTTTGGGACCTATTAGCTGCAGGTCAGAATAATCCTAATAGCTATTTAGATGCGATAAATGAAATAAAAAAGCATTCGATTCATATATTATCTCAGGATTTTATGGTAACTCCTACCGCAATAAAGGTATGGGATGAAAAGAAGACATTAGTAAAAGATTTTATAAGTCAATTATATGAAGATTTATTTGTTGAGGAGGAAATATAATGAATTCAAAAAAAGAATTTGATGCTGTAATTAATGAAAGATTTTCTTGTAGAAGCTTTAAGCCAGAAAGAATTACAACAGAAGAATTAAATTATGTATTAGAAGCAGGAAGATTAGCACCAACTGCTAAAAATAAACAACCAGAAAGAATAATAGTTGTTGAAAATGAAAATTTATTAGAAAAATTAAAGGAAGCAACACCTTGTACTTTTGATGCAAAAACTATATTAATTGTATGTAATGATACTGAATCATGCTGGATTAGAAGCATTGATTCTAAATATCATGGTGATATAGATGCAACAATAGTGGCAACACACATGATGCTTGCCGCTACAGCAATAGATTTAGGTACAACATTTGTTTGTGCATTCGATAAGGATAAATTAAAACAAATATTAGATTTACCTACTAATATTGAACCAACATGTATGCTACCAATTGGCTATCCTAAGGAGATAAAGAGCCATAATACTAGATTAGATTTAGAAGATATTGTAATTTATAAATAGAAGGATTATTTGTATGGAAATTAATGTAATTGGAGCTGGACTAGCCGGATGTGAGGCTGTTTGGTATCTTTCAAAAAAAGGATATAATATAAACCTATATGAGATGCGTCCTAATAAAATGACACCTGCTCATAAAACACATAAATTTGCGGAATTAGTTTGTTCCAATTCTTTAAGAAGCGATTCACTTGAAAATGCTTGTGGTATTTTAAAAAAAGAAATGGAAATGCTAGATTCTATCATTATCAAGGCTGCAAGACTTCATCATGTTGAAGCTGGAGGAGCCCTTGCTGTAGATAGAGAAGGATATAGTGAATATGTAACTAATCAAATTAAATCATTACCTAATGTTAAGGTTATAAATGAAGAGGTTACAAAAATAGATACAACTAAGCCTACAATTATAGCTACAGGTCCATTGACATCAGAGCCATTATGTAATGAAATAAAGGAATTATTTGGCTGTGATGATTTCTATTTTTTTGATGCACAAGCACCTATTATTTATGCTGATTCAATAAATTATGATAAGGTATATTTAAAAAGTAGATATGATAAGGGAGAAGCATCATATTATAATTGTCCTTTTACAAAGGAAGAATTTGATAAATTTTATGAAGCTCTAATTACAGCTGAAGGTGTAGAGCCTCATGATTTTGAAATAAAAGTATTTGAAGGCTGTATGCCTGTTGAAATTATGGCAAAAAGAGGACCACAAACATTAACATTTGGTCCTATGAAGCCAGTAGGACTTAGAACTCCAGATGGTAAAACTCCATATGCAGTTGTTCAATTAAGACAGGATGATGCTGCAAAAACAATGTTTAATTTAGTTGGCTTCCAAACTCATTTAAAATTCCCCGAACAAAAAAGAGTATTTCAAATGATACCAGGTTTAGAAAATTGTAGATTTGCAAAATATGGAAGAATGCATAAAAATACGTATATAAATGCACCTGAAATATTAAATCCTACATTTCAAACAAAAAAATATCCTAACCTATTTTTTGCAGGTCAGGTAAGTGGAGTTGAAGGATATGTTGAAAGTGCCGCATCAGGAATTTATGCAGCAATAAATATGGATAGATATATAAATGGTAAGGAACTAAAGGTATTCCCTGCCTCAACTGTAATGGGATCTATGGCATTATATATATGTAATGCATCAAAGGAAGGCTTCCAACCAATGAATGCTAATTTTGGTATAATGTCAGATTTAGATATTCCTCATAAAAAGCATGAAAGAAAGGCTCTATATGCTAAAAGAGCATTAGAGACTATGCAAAAGGAGGTTTTATCACTTGATGACTGATGAAGAGGCATTAAATGAATTCATAAATGAAATTAGTGTCATAAAAAATTATTCATCAAATACTATTGAATCATATAAAAATGATATATTAGAATTTCAAGCCTTTTTAAAAACTGAAAAAATGGCTAGAGGGTTATTGTTTATAAGAAATAAGGTACCTCAAAATTATGTATCATATTTATCTAGAAAGGATTTTGCATCTACAACTATACATAGAAAAATATCATCCTTATCTAGCTTTTATGATTTTTTAGTTAGAGAAGAATTATTTAAAGAAAATTATTTTAAAGATTTAGATGAACCTAAAATACCTAAAAGATTACCTAAGGTTATAAGCACAGATGAAATAACAATGATGATGGAATCATGTGATAAGGATAATAAATTAGGTTATAGAAATTATTGTATATTAGGCTGTCTATTTGGCTGTGGTCTTCGTGTTAGTGAATTATGCAATATGGAAATTAAAGATATTGATTTCACTGAAAGAACAATTAAAATCCATGGTAAGGGTAGTAAGGATAGAATTGTAATAATATATGAAGATTTAGCTAAATCATTAAAGCATTATATTTCTACATTTAGAGTAGAATTATTATACAATTCTGGTAGTACAGAAAATAGACATGTTTTCTTGAATAAAAATGGTACAACACTAACTAGAGTTGGAGTTAGAAAAATATTAGAAAAAATAGTTAACGATTGTGGTGAAACATTTCATATATCACCACATATGCTAAGACATAGCTTCGCAACTGCCCTTTTAAATAAGGGTATGGATTTAAGATATGTACAAGAGCTTTTAGGTCATGAATCATTATCAACAACTCAAATATATACACATGTTGGATATGATGCGATTAAAAGAAGCTATACTATATCTCACCCTAGAGCTATGAAAATAAATGAGAAGAAGATTAAAAAAGAAGATAATTAATTATTTTTCTTGATATAAACACTGTAATTTGTTATAATTGTTTCGTTCGAAGGAATGGTGATATTTTATGAAAAAACTATTCGGCGTAGCTGCTGCAGCTGCTGTATTAGCTATAGGATTAGCATCATGTAATAATTCACAAGATTTAGAATCTTTAAGAAAGGATGCTCAAATCTCTGATGAATTAAAATCAGCTTATAAAATTAATTTCGATTCTACTACAGGATCAAAAAGATTATATAAAGATGATAGAGGAGACAACAAGAGCTATTTTGATGTTTATGTAGCTGAAGATTATAAAGCAAGCTTGTTAAGATATACAATTAGCTTAGATTCTTTAAAATCATCAGTAGAAAATTTAGAAACAAAGCTTGAACAAAGAAAATTAACAGCAATACCTGTTAAAACTTTAGGATTCTCTAATTCATTATATAATGATGAATCAGGTAATTTTATTAAAGAAATTTATAATTCAAATTATGGTTTAACATCAACTACTAAGGCAGAGGATGGAACAGTAAATAAGAATTATGATTTTGGATTTGATATTGATTCTGAAGCATCATGGACTAGATCATTAACTGGTAAATATATTAATGAAGCATATTTAGATAATAAAAATGCTGTTATTGATATTGTTGTTACTTATTTACCTATTTATTTAAATAGAGTATATAATGGAAACGAAATAGTTAAATTATATATGTTCTTACCTATTTCAGAGGTAGCATTATTAGATGGAAAGAAGATAGTTGCTCCTGAAAATGGTTCTAATAAGAAATATGGTTTAGAAGATTATACTGTAGTTGGTACTCCAACTGATTTCGTATTTGATTCTAAAACAGGATTATTAAAGACTGAATAATTGATAAAAAATGATGAGTTTTGGCTCATCATTTTTTTTATTATTTATTTAAATATTTATTAATGCTATCTTCGGTAATACCTTTATTATCTATAATATCTTTATAAAAATATTCAGATGGTCTTATTTTTCTTTCTTGAGTTTCATAATTAACTTCAACTAAACCAAATCTAGCAGCTTCACCTTCAGCCCATTCCCAGTTATCCATAAATGTCCAATGATAATATCTTTTAACATATTCCTTATCTGCAATAACCTTAAGGTGATCATAAATATATTTAGCTCTAAATGAATCAGCTTTATCAGCTGTACCATTTTCGGTAATATAAATTGGTTTATTAAATTCTTTATGGAATTTTTCTATAAATTCATTAAATAATATTGGGTCTATTTCCCAACCTAAATCATTATGAGGACAATCCTTTTTAGTTTCTAATTTTGTACCTCTTACTAGATTTCCTGTATAATAATTAATTCCAAAGAAATCTATATATTCACCCTTTAATCCTTTAATTTTTCCCATAGGATATGAAAATTTACCATATGCCATTGCTCTATTAATTGAATTATTAAATGCATTATCCATAAATCTTGCTACAAATTTGTCGATAATATTATGCTTTCTTGCTGGTTTAAAGCCTGCCATATGGTTTGCAAATCCGACTTTTGTATTTGGGTTAATTTCTTTAATTATCTTATATGAATATATATGAGCTAAGCATAGGTGTCTCATAACAAGGCCAGCTTCCTTCATATTTTTGTGCATTGGATACCATACACCAAATAAATATGAATTAGAAGCATAAATATTAGCTTCATTAATTGTTACATATTCATCTACAATACCTTTCAAATTATTGACTACATATCTAACAAAATTTAAGAAATATTTTATATTATTTTCATCTAGCCATCCACCTATATCCTCAAACCACAATGGATTAGAAAAATGATGTAATGTTAATAATACTTTAATTCCATAGCTTTGTAATAATTTTATTTCATTTATATAATGCTTCATTGCTTCATCATTAAATTTATCTTTTTCAGGTTCTATTCTTCCCCATTCAATACCCATTCTATATATTTGGATATTTAAATCCTTCATTAATTTAGCATCCTCTTCATATAATTCGTAATGATTATCAGCTCTAAGTGGAGAAGAACCATCCTTGACATTTCCTATAGTTAAAGAAAAACGATACCAATTGGTATTAGTATTATCTCCGCCCTCAATTTGTGTGGCGGCAGTAGCGACACCTAATAATAAATCATCGTGTAGCTTATACGGTGTAAACATATTTTTAAAACCTCCTAATATGTTATTTGTAATCGATAGAATATCCCAATAGTTATTATACTATTTTTATAATTGATTTTATACAAAATATTGAAAAATAAGTATTAATGATTGATGTGATTTTATATTTTATTTTATAAAAATTCCTAATTTGCACAGAGTTGGTACTAAATGGCTTAGTATCAACTCTTTTTTGACATTACAACTCTATAACGCACCTTTTTTGGTGTCGAAATTGCTATTTTTAGGAATATTTTTAATTTATCA
>Ga0247611_10009729_pt1 | contig 11478 bp, 29 predicted proteins | sample 177DNAGHGhighgp2_FD_192422 | JGI IMG/M metagenome (GOLD analysis project Ga0247611, IMG submission 192422) | Sheep rumen microbial communities from Palmerston North, Manawatu-Wanganui, New Zealand - 1770 DNA GHGhigh gp2 | ecosystem: Host-associated > Mammals > Digestive system > Stomach > Rumen... | reverse complement strand
TGAGGAAAAATAAACCGCCGCCCGATTAACGGCATATTACATTTGATTATTACTTATACTTAAAAGATTATACAAAAACAAAAAACGCGGCAACATATTCGCGCGCCCAAAGTCTATGGCGCATTGCAGTCCCGTGTTTTAGACGCATAAATTAGACAAAGTTTGGATTGGTGTCGAGTAGTGAAGTTCCCCCAAACGTCTAAAGAGTGCGTCTTTTTTTTTGTGTGTAGGTTGATATATTGTAAAATACACAATTTTTTGAAACCTGCAAATAAAAGTAATAATTATTTGTATTTTGTAAAGTCTATATAGCAAAATTCACTTTAGTTGCATTTTTCTATTAAATTATTTGGTTGTTTCAAAAAAAAGCAGTACCTTTGCATCAGATTTAGAAAGGAGCAAATTTATGAATGACAACACCAACACACAAGTACGCGTAAAGCGAGTATTAGAGTGGACTATTCCGTATTTCGGCAACCGACACACAATGCCCTATGGTAAGTTGTTAGTTACTGACGGAGTGGATGAGAAAGTGGTTTCCACGAAAGGTGATACATTAAATAGTTATGAGCGTTTTCATTGTCAATATATTACTTTCAATCGTAAGCATTACGCGATTGTGGTGTACTATGACGAGAAAAAGAACAAGCGTGTAAAACTCGAACCGATTGAAAACGCAATAATTAGATACCGAACAAATAAATGAAACAAGAATTTGACATAGAATTATTTAGGCAATGGGCGAGTGCATATTGGTACATTAAAATTTTTGTTGATTATTGTTTAGTTATTAAAGGTAGAACACGTAAAAAGTTCAAATTTGCTAAATATGAAACTAACGAAGAATTGATTAGTGATATTCAATGGTATATGGCACACGACTATTGTCAATGGCGCACAAAAAGATGAAAAAGACAGATGACATATTAGCGGCATTGAAAGCAGCACGCAAGAAAAGCCGTGAGGATGAGATTGCTGCGCATGGGAAACCCATTTGCTACACATCGGTGGTAAAGAGTAAAAAGCAATACACACGTAACGTTAAACACAAAGGTACTCGATTGAGTACCGAATAAGCAATAAAACAATTATGGAACAAGAAACGATTACATTGTTTGTCCTTGAAGTCGGTGTATTACTGAAAAAAAGTGAGCGCGAGTATGCAGACTATTCACAAGTCTTTGACAAAAAGAACGCGTTCTTTAACGAAAATACTATCATTTTCCTTTCAAGCGGAGAGGCAGCTGAATACGCTCTCGCTTATGTAATGAAAGGTGTGAACCGGACTTACGCTGTGGGAAAAGAATTAACAATTCCGAAAGAGTGGCTGGATGATACGGCAATAGACGATATTAAATGTGGTGGTATCTTTGACGGCTGGGATGAGGTGTTAGAAGATGATTTGTACGATTGCAAGCATATTATCTTCGACATGTACAAAAGCGGTGAGAAAACGATTAAGTATGACTTTATCGAAAAGGAAACACCGTCCTGTATCTTCAAATGAGTATATAACATAACAACATATAAGTGAACCATTGTCGGCAACAATGTTTAACAATTAAAACTATTTGTATTATGAACAAAAAAGAATTGATTGAAAAAGCGAAAGCAGGTAGAGTTGATTTTGAGGGTAACATTTCAGTTTGTTCCATTTGGAACGGAACAGAGATGGTTTTTTATTGTGCTCTTTATGCCGACAAAGATGGTATTCACGCGTGCCCAGAGGGTAGTGAGGAGTTTATTAACGATTTCGACCCGATTGGCTTTGATGAGATTGCAGACGAAACTTACGATTTGTTGTCTTATGATATTAGTGATTGAAACTCTTTGCTATTTTTTAGGTTGATAATAATTTGGTGGTGCCAGCTCGGGAGAGTAGGCACCATTTGCTATCTCTATATTACAAAAACGAATTAAATTGCATTTTTTTCTAAATTTATTTGGTTATATCGTAAAATTGTAGTAATTTTGCAACGTGAAATTAAAAAACGCATAAGAATATGGATAAAACATTTGTAGTGGCTCTATGTTTTTATAGTGAGCCGAATTTTCAAGGTAATTGCAGTAAATACTACGTAAAAGAGAACGGCAAACGTAAATCCTATGCTGGTATTGCAGTAGCAAAACATTATTCATATCGCACACACGCGGAGAAATGTGCTGAAACTTGGCGCACTATGTTCCCGACTGCAAAGGTGGAGGTTGAGGAACGTACATTTATTCAACGTCTTAATAAACAATAAACAAACACTAATAAAATATGTTAAGAGTACAATTAACACCAAGACGTGCGTTGTTCGTATCATTAACGGATGACACATTCCCAAACAAAGGCGGTTATTACTGCCAAGTATTTGAAGACGAAGACGGAAAATGTGAACGTGATACGTTTACTATCAGTAAACATGAAATCGCGCCCAGCATTACCGATAATACTGAACGCAGGAAAAAAGCAATGGTAATTGCAAACCAACGCGTAAAACAAATGTATTGTTAAACAATTTCAAAGAAAAAAACCATGAATAAGGTACAAACTAAAATCATGCAGCGTTATGAAAACCTGCTCAAAACTCAAAACTGCGAGGGTAAAGTTCTTGGGTTTTCTCTATTAGTCCGCGACTGCAACGCCGATGAAGTGCGTGATGATAGCGTGTTTATCGTTCCACAAGGCAAAAAATATCTGACTGGTATAAACCAAGTATCTGGTATTAGCGAATTGCTTTGCCTTTGTTCACCGATTGACTTCCTGCCGGAGGAGTTCAATACGAAACAAATTTATTTAGCGGAACTTTCAAAATACAAAATCACACAAGAAGATGAAGACTTCTATTTTCCGCGTACGCAATTTGATTTTTCCGTGCTGGATGTTTACGATGTTTGCGCTATACCAGCGTTAAATGGTGATGAAGACATCATCATTGGTAGAAGTGACACCTCTGCTGGCGGCGTGAAATACTATGGTGAATGTGGCGAAGTAGGTGAATACTACAAGAACATGCGCAACGTAAAAGCACGTAGCGGTATTTGCTATATTGCAGAAGTATGTTTCGAGCATGATGTCAAAGAGGGCGAAGATTTTGTATTTCTCACACCGGACAACACGGAAACACTTATCAATAAAGGCGGTGTAGAAACCTACGAAAGCGCATTACGTAGCGTAAGAAGTCTGGTTGATAGTTTGTTTCCTGCCTTTGCTATCATCGAGAACTACGAGTTAGTGAAAAAGTTCTGCCACAAAATTACCGATTGCATTTTTAAAGATGCCGACGGATTGTGCTTTGGTACATACTTGAACGAAATGGATTTGGACGAGGAATTAAAAATCTTCCTCGAAGATGAGTTTGTTGCATTAGCAATGGCACATTTACATGTGGATCCTGAGCACGAAAATGACTTCCGCGAGAAGTTGTTTGAGAAGTTAGGCGATGAGTGCTACATGAACGAAGACTTTAGTCTTACAAATTGGACAAACGTCATCGCGGAGTTTTAACAGACAAACACTACTCTCCATAAATTGGGAAGTGCCTGCCGTAATGGTGGGTGCTTTTTTTTATACCTGGAGTTGATGAAGTTAGCGTATATATTAGTGTAAAATACAAAAAATATGGAAATAACCAAATTTTTTAACTAAAAAATGTAATTTTTCTTAATTTTGCAATATCAACATAGCAAATTACCTTTTTTTACGACTTTTTTCGTGAAACATTTGGCTATATCAAAAAAAAGCAGTACCTTTGCACCGTGAAACTTAAAAATTGTTAATTATGTGGACAGAACCGAAAGAAATGCCATTTAACATGGCGGATGTATTAAACGCGTTAGGTAACTACCGAACAGCAGAAGTAGATTACAGAACTTGTTGGAAAAACGGCAAGCACGCTTACCACTATGTTGCTATTGGCGCAGTTAATTTCCAAGACAAAGGAATGTATGGCGAGAAAAACGCTTATTCATTCGCGCAGCAAGTTCAAAAACTATTTGCCGGAATGGAAGATGAATTGCGTAAGCAGAACATCGTATTTGTACGCAAGAAAATCTATCTCTCCAATGGCATTGACTATGTATGGCGGAGTGTAAAAGAAGATGAATTAAACTGCGTAGATAAAATCGTGCGTATCACCCCATGTGATGAGTTCATTGATTTGCGTAATTGGTTGAAACAATATGCAGGATATGAATTACAACTAACTGATTTGTACACATTTGACATCTGCCAAAAGCGCAGTAGTAAATCATATAGTAACTATAGTTATACTGCTGTGAACCCAATCGTCTGCCGGAATATATTGGCAAGTCTTAAAGCGCACTACAAGAAAGGTAACAAAATCACCATTGACTTCAACATTGTTGAGAATATGGAAGATTTTGAACGCGACAGATATGAATATGAGCAGTATGGATATGGCAGGCGCGAAATGGTTGTTAAAATTACAACTGCTACTGGTCGGAACCCACAATGTATTCGTTACTAATATCCTCAAATGAGTATAATGTAAACTCTATATTGCAAAACTAAATTATCTAACACTTTTTTATTCAGACATTTGGTTATATTGTAAAAAAGCAGTACCTTTGCACCAGAAATTAAAATTCAATAGTATTATGAGTGATTTACAAATTGACAAATTGAGCGAAATTTTGCGTAAGCATTTCAATCTTTTCCACGCAGACATGATTTGTCGGGCAGTCCAAGACGATACCATTTCGGTTGAGGACTTCAAATTAGGGGTGCTTGCCATTAAGTCGGCGGAAAATAAATCTTTGGACGATGAGTTCACACCGCAGCAATTTCAAAATGTATAGTGATATAGCATACTAATAGGAAAATAAAACAAATACAACTATGGCAAAGACATTCAGGACTTCAAAGTCGCAAAGTAAGTATTGCGGAAAGTACCGCGTAAGTTATCGAGTTGATGACCAGCCGAGCAAAGTAATCTTTTTAGATAGTCTTCGCAAAGTTCGTGCGTTAGTTGCACAACTCAAAATGCAGGACTACGTAGAAGAAAAAACATCATTGAGTTTAACCCTCTAAAAAAAACAAATACAACTATGGTCGGACAAGCAAATAAAATCATAAGGAATTATGTTATTCCATCTAAAACTAATGCCAAAGAGTTAGTCGATAAGATGACACAGGATGGATGGAAATTTGATAAGCCTTATACTATTCAAAATTCCACTAAAAATAGTGTGGCAATCAAACTAACAAAAGAAAATAAAACTTTGTATGTTGATTTTGAATGTAAATCCGGCTTTAACGGTAAAATAACCAACGAGTGTAAAAAAATCATAGATAGTGATTATTACAATTAAAACAAATACAACTATGGCTAAAAAAATGAAAATGAAACATCGTCATTTCAAAATTGGCGAACGCGTATTCAATTGCGACTATAAACATAGCGTTAATTTTGGCTTCGGTGTTATTTCCCAGATTAACGGAAAACCAGAAAGCCAAGTAGTCGGCGCAGACGATGTAGTAAGAATCGTTATCAACGATAGAGTTGTTGAGACGAAAGGTAGCAATGTCTATAAGATTGCACCACGTATAAGTAAGAAAGTCGGTGAGGATGTTTGCTATGAGCACAACGTGTTTGAACGTGGGCACAACTATCCGTTTTACATCCCGCGTAACGATGAGAACTATTACCGGTTTGAATTAGGATTGTAGCCTCAAATGAGTATATTTATTGAATTTAATTATTTAATTTTACATTAATATGGAAAAAGTATTTGAGTTTATTGCTGCGTTATTCATCACAGTTGTTCTTGCATTCTTTATTGCCTTATTGTTTGGTATTGTAGTTATGTATCTCTGGAACTGGCTCATGCCGGTAATCTTTGGGCTTCCAACCATTACTTGGATACAGGCAGCAGGTTTAATTTTCTTTATCCATTTGGTATTTCCGAGTGGATCCTCATCATCCAAGTAATTTGCTAAATGTAGATTACAAAATTAGTTTTTACTGCAAATAGTTACTAAAATATTTGGCTATATTAATTAATTGTTGTATCTTTGCAGTGAATTTGAACAACTAACATTATTAACAACAAAAACAATTACGATTATGAATATCTATTCATTGAAACCAACAACTCGTCTTATGCTATTCGTAGCATTTGAAATCCTTTCCATTTTTATCATGCTTGCAGGCCTGCACATCATTCTCAAAGACAATAGCGACATAGTTTCGCTTTTCGCAGCCGTATATCTCATGATAGACGGCCTGGCGGTGTTCATCGTCTGCGCAATCAAATCATTTATCATGGTTCAATCGTGGAATGATACGCCAGAACCAGAACTAAATGGGAATGACTCCTATTTGGATAATCTGGAGGAAGTGGAGGTAGAGGAAGTCAATTTCAAAGAACGATTCAAACAAGAGCCATAATTGACAATTATATTCGATAGTTTCCGGTGGTGCTGGCTTGGGAAAGTCGGCACTACTATTTTGTAAACTACACATAGCAAGATAACATAATATTTCATTTTTTTTCAAATTTATTTGGTTATATCAAAAAAAAGCTGTACCTTTGCACCAGATTTAAAAACAAATAACTAAATGAAAGGAGAATAAATTATGAACAAAGAAACTTTTTTTGTAGTAAATTGGTTAAGTGAAACCAATGATGGGAATTACACTGGTGTATGCCCCAAAGCAGTAAAAACTCGTGAGCAAGCGGAAGAATATCTGCAAGAAGTGCTTGCGGCAGAGAAAAACGATTGGTTAAGCCGGATGAGCGAGGATGAGTTTAAGTGCGATTTTGGGCGAGGACAAATTTCGGATATTGGTAATAATGAAATCATTACCTATACAATAAAAGAGGTTGATTTGTACAACTAAATAGAAAGGAGAAACAATTATGGCAACAACAAAAATGATTACCACCTTTTTGGGAAATAATAAAAAGTATCTCAATTCTGACGGATACATTCAGTTTGATAAATCAGTTAGAAATTCTGACACATCCGCACCTTACCAATGGATTGACGGATTACAACTCGACAAATATAGCGGTGAAGTATCTGTGTGGCTATCGACTGAAAAGAGTGAAGATATACATTCTATTCCGTTAAAGAACATTGAAAGAAATGAAAAACTATTGGGTGATATATTAAAACACCTAATTGAAACTATAACAGCATTGGATATTTTGGGCATTTTTAACAAGAAAGGAGAATAAATTATGGCAGCAATTTTAATTGAAGAAAAAATCATTATCCTACCGCTGGAATTACGCCGTGAGGTTGCCCAAAAAATAAATGGGCAAACCTTTGACGATGTGGCGGAATTAGAGGATGCGGTGCGCCGTGAGTATTCCAAAATTGAGCAAGATATGGGGACGCGCGACGTGGAAGAACTCATTGGCGAGTTAGGCATTTATTCTATTGACGAATTCGTATGCCAACTCAATGATGAAATTTACCCGACTGATTTGTGGGTAGCCAGAGTGTTTATTAAAAACTAACTAAATAGAAAGGAGAATAAATTATGACAAAAGAAGAGATACAACAACGAATTGAAAACGTAGTAAAAAACGTCCGCAATGAGTATAAGCGTGCGAAAACTGATTACGACAATAGGATTTCCGAAATTGACAAAGAGGCTGTTAATATGTTGCCATTAAAAGTTGGCGATATTCTAACACGGTACGGATACGAGTGTTGTTATAATCGTGGAGTCCCCAATTTCCCAATAGGTAAAGAACGAGTTAGAATTACAAGGGTTTGTGTGCACAGCACGGGCGCATGGTTTTATTATCAAAAATGGAGCAAGAAAACAAACCAATGGTTGAAAAAAGAATATGATTGTTATGCAGGATTTCAAGGTAACATGTGCCTATATGAGAAAGACGGCATTTTTTATACGTGTGGTATGAACGTCAATAAAGAACATTATCTCGGTGAGGGCTATGATGAACCAACACCCGACATGGAAATTAAAGAAGTTTAATAACTAAATAGAAAGGAGATACAATTATGAAAGTAAATCCTACAAACATTACACATCGTGACGATAGTAAAGATATTGGTACACAATTTTACAAAGAATATCAAGAATGTGTGATAAATTATAAAGGAGAATAAGAATATGCCAGTATGTAGATATGATATTGTGAAGAATGGTAAAATTGTAGAAACATTCTATGATATGCTCAGTGCACACGAGTATTGTGAACGCAATGGCGGAAACATTGAAGTGACAAGTTTAATAAAATGAAAGGAAAGCAATTATGGGTTACACTATTCACTGGGGGTTCACAAACAACCCCAAAAACATCAAAGACGGTAAAAAGAAATTCAATACAGCCGTCCAGTTACTGAAAAAATGTGTCAAAAATCTTCCGGCAAATATTGTTCTGCGCGGCGGTAGAGGTACAGGCAAGCCTATCTTCAATCGTGAATTGGTATGCTTCAACGGCAGCCAGAAACGACATGAGGACTACGAAACCTGCTACATCCCTTATGACTATAAGGACTATTCCTACGATTTCTGCAAAACGGAACGCCGTCCTTATGATGCCGCCGTATGTCTCACAATGCTTTGCTTCAAAGAAGCCTTTGGGGATGACTTTTCCTATAACTCTGACGGCGGTAATAACAACGGCGAGGTAGGCTGGGACATTGCACATAAGGTGTTCGAAGAAACCGTGTATGTCTACACCCAAGAGGATATGAAGCAGATGTGCCACACGGTAGCCGAAACCATTAGACAAATGGAAAAGGCTGTTCGCTATATCCTGCGCAAAAAAGGTGAACCAGTTGAGTTCGACTGGGAGAACAATAACGCACCAAGTTATGCCAGCGGCTCATTCCAAGAAGATTTAACGGATGTGTACATCACCAAAATTTGGCTGGATGAACACGGAAGCATCCGGGCAAATCTTTACGCTTATTATCTCGACGGTAAGACACTCGAAGACATTAGCCTGTGTGATGAGGCGTGCGTTAACTGGCAAGATATTCTCGAACACCTGCTCGATGCAGAATAATTGAAAGGAGGCTTATAATGAAAAACTTCTTACTGGGCTTATTAACCGGCGTTGTACTCGCCAGTACCGGCGCGTATGCAGTCGTCAAGGAAACGGCTAAAAAAGCCGCTACAAAGGAAAATGCAGCCAAAGTAGTCAAGGCTACACAAGAGTTCGGCGGTGCCATTAAAGACATATTTGACTAATCATAAATTGTTTTTGTTTTAATTGGAAGCGGGCTACAATTTTAGTGGCTCGTTTCTTTTTTGCCTCATGGTTTGTCTGACATAATTAGTGTAAAATATACAAATTTTTGACATAACCAAATATTTTTGAATTTTTTTTGAAAAAACATCATTTTTCTATATTTTTACACTTTTTTTCATTTTTTATTTGGTAGTTTCAAAAAAAAGTACTACCTTTGCATCAGAAATTTAAAAATAAATGAATATGAAAAGAATCTATTACAAACACATTATCATCAACAGATTTAATCAAGATGATGTGGAACGAGAGATTAACGAGTACGTTAAAGATGCCGGAGATATTAACATTATTTCACTAAATGTTATTCCTGAACAATGGGGTTCGGACATTCTTGAAGGACATGTAATTCCAAAGTTTAGGTATCATATTAGTATCGTATATACCTCTAATGAAGAATAAGAATTATGGAAACAAGATATTTACCAGTTAGAATAAAAGAGGGTACTAACATTACCGCTTGGACACATGAAAGATATTTCATTGGGCGAGTAAATGAAATGCCACTCACATTGTCTAAAAAATTGCAGGTGGTGTTGCATGTTGGTGATACATGTGATTATGAGCATGCGCCTGCGGAGTTATTCACTATTGGCACAATGACGGGTGTACATCAAATATTCCCATGTAAGGATGATTTAAGTATAGCAAAGGTGTCTTACGATGAAGAAACCGAAGGCATCACAATTAACGAAATCATTAGTTATGATGATTTTATGAATAGCATACACAAAAACAGATAAGACTATGGCAGACAAAAGAGTTATTAGGCCTGACAGCAGGCTGCAAATTATCGGCTTGGGTACGCCCAATGCACGTGTTCGTTTCAACGCAGAGCCGAACAACATTTACATTCGCCAACTCAATGGTGATGAAACTATTACACCTATTGCTGAATGGTTTCAGCGACAATCTGAACATGGGTTTAATGTGTCAGAAAAATTGCAGAATCGACTTATTAAGTGGGTTACTGGAAACACACCGGATACCAGTTATTACATCACTCTGGACTTTACGAATCCGCTAACCGGACAATCGGCAATATATTATCTTATTGGTATTTATGGAGAACGCGTTTCGTTTGGTGCCATTGGTATGCAGAAACTCTACACTAATCGTGCATCCGCTATCAAGGCAGCAAAGCGCGTAAAAGAAATCTATGAGAAACATGACATCGTAGTCAGCGTGTGTCAGTACCGCTTCGTTGGCAAATCAAAAGAAATCATCTATAAAATCTGAAACAATATGCAGGTAGTATTCAAAGACATTAAATGGGACACAGACGGGGAACAAGATGTACCCGAACTCCCAACAACGGTAAATTAGTAGAGATATGAAAAAGAAACCAGTAGTACAAGAAACATTCGTGGCTATACGCCTTTCAAATAGTCGCCAACAATATATCCCGAGCAATCGCTACATCGCTTGGGTAGACGACAAGTGGTATGAAAGTACCGATACTCAAATGAGTATATTTCCAGAGTCCCAGTTGCCTGTAATTAAACAACAACTGCAAAAACACTTCATTAACTTTGCGGGCTTCATCTATCCAGACGGCCATGAGGAAAAATGGAGTGCATTCGCAGACAGGGCAAATAAGAAACCGAAATTCCAGCCAAAGAAAATAAACGGCTTCTCGTTTGTATTCAAGTCAAAAAAAGCGTAAATTGTAATCTTTGATTAGCAAAACTACACTTTTTACAAAATAATTACCAAAACATTTGGCTATATGAAAAAAAAGTTGTACCTTTGCGGCGGATTTCAAAACAATTAAAACAAACAACGATTATGGCTAAAAATTCTAATTTGACGCGTATTGTCTTCCGCACGTTCAAAAGCGGTGTCGCAAAAGGTGAGGTTATTGCACTCCTGATTGACACGGACAAAGACTGTTCATCAAAAGCAAATGTCATGTCCTATATGCACTTGGGACAGCACTCCGAAGCTAATTATAAGAACATTATTTCTATGACACGTAAATCTACGCCGGAGGAATGTAAGCCACTTCTGGATGAACTCCACCGCATTGGTTATACCAACATTGAAATTATGTATCGTAAACATTATTAACAATAAAAAAAAATACAATTATGGTTACAAGAACATTAAAACTCAACGAAATCGTTTACATCGTCAATGAAGACAATATGGATGTAATTAAAGGTAAAATTACCGCTATCGATTTCAAACAAAAAGACATGCACTTCTCCGGTGATGAACTCAACGTAGATGTGG
>Ga0247611_10009728_pt1 | contig 11478 bp, 13 predicted proteins | sample 177DNAGHGhighgp2_FD_192422 | JGI IMG/M metagenome (GOLD analysis project Ga0247611, IMG submission 192422) | Sheep rumen microbial communities from Palmerston North, Manawatu-Wanganui, New Zealand - 1770 DNA GHGhigh gp2 | ecosystem: Host-associated > Mammals > Digestive system > Stomach > Rumen... | reverse complement strand
ATCCGTTCAAGCCGTCGACTGATGCAACCGGAATGGATCAGGTACGTAAAGCAGACGGTCGTCTGGTGAAGATCAAAAACGTACACTTCACGGGTGAGTTCGACAACAACGGTACCTTGGCTAAATGCGACACGCTGCATCCTGATTCGTCTTCGAATGCCAACGTCTTCGCACCGACGACCAATAACATCGGCTATCCGCAAGGTCGTGTTATCTCTGACGGAGGTAGCTATAAGATGATGTGCTCCTGCTCGGAATATGCGAAGTTCGCATATTTCTATCTGCCGGGCGCTGACCGTCATGGCGTAGCGAACTGCGAACAATGGGAAGGCTATGTAACCGGTATCCTCGGCTGGTATCTGGATAAGGCAAGCGACATGGCAAGCAACAAACTGGACGGCTACGAGTGGTCTGTCACTCCTCGTGGTATTCCGGCTACAGGGGCCGATGGCTCTCGTTATATGGGAATTCCTGACATCTATATGTATAATGACTTGCACGAAGAAGTCTGGGTTCCGAAAGAGTTCAACCCCGAGGATTATATCAGTTCCGGATCAAATGAATAATGAACTGGCTTGACGTACTTATCGTCCTGCCTCTCTTAGTCGGCCTCGTGCGAGGCCTGATGCGCGGGTTTATCTCCGAGATCATTGCCTTCGTGGTAGTGATTCTCGGAGTGCTCGGCGCACGAATAATTGCTCCGCCCTTCTCTGCGGGGCTGTTAGCGCTCTTTGACTGGCCGGAACCCGTTTGCGACGTAGTGGCTTATACACTCGTTTTTCTGCTCATCGCTATCGGCTTGGCCATCGCAGCCAAACTGCTCAATAAATTTCTCAAAGCCATTCATCTCGGATGGGCAAACCGCATCGCCGGAGCGCTGGTCGGAGTGCTCAAATACGGACTTATCGTGCTCGTAGTCGTGTTTGTGATGGATCGAACGAATGACACTTTCCATTACCTGGATGATGCGGAGGTCGTGCAGACATCGTTCTTCTATCCTAAGTTTGTCAAGATCACCGATGCTATACTTTCTTTCTCTCGGAGCGAACTTGGGTAATCGCGAAGCGACGATTCGTGCGGCGGTAGAACGCATCGAGCAAACGATAGGAAGGGTAACAAAATGCTCTTCTTTTTATTATTCCGAGCCCTGGGGATTCAAGAGTGAGAACGGTTTTTGCAATATCTGTTGCCGCGTAGAAACGGCTTTGCAGCCCTTGGAAGTACTCCACTCCACCCAGGCCATCGAACGCGAGTTAGGGCGCGTTCATAAGTCTCAAAACGGTCAATATTCCGACCGTACAATGGACATCGACCTCATACAAGCCTTTGACGACGAAGGCCATGAAATAAAAATGAGTAGCGATCCGCTACTCATCTTGCCGCATCCACTTTGGCAGGAGCGGGATTTTGTGACAGTTCCTTTAGCTGAAGTAATTTCGTAAGCCGGTAAGAAATAGTGATATGCCGGTTTCCTTGTTCGTTGATCCGCTTCATCTCACGGCGGAAGAGTTGGCCGTGCGTGGAGGTGTCACGTAAGTGGTTCACGGCGATGTAATAATGAATCATCTCATGGAGAATCGTGTCATGCAGCAGCTCTTCCGGCAGGTCATAACGTGTGTTGATACGCAGTTTGAAGTTCGAGTACCGCCATTCGCCAAAGAGCCATGTCCGATGCTTGATAAACGTCACCTTTCCAAGGAAAGTACGGGCATTGGAGAGCTTGATAGGTATCGGCGGCAACGATCCGTTGAAATAACGGACGTTATACTCGTCAAAACAGGCCTGTATGTAATCAATCGTGGGAATCAAAGAGATTTGAGATTGGATATTTGAGATTGGATATTGGAGATTGGAGAATTAGAGGCTGAGGACCTGTAGAGCCTGCCACTTGTCATCTTTGATATCTTTTTTCTCCTTGATTGCTTTGGTCAGGGGGACGTAAATGACTTCACCGTTTTGGAGTCCGACCATGATTGAGCGCTGTTCGTCGAGGAGCGCTTGTACTGCGGCGCAACCGAATCGCGAAGCGAGGATACGGTCGAAAGCAGAAGGCGATCCACCGCGTTGGAGGTGTCCAAGGATGGTGACGCGCGTATCATACTCAGGATGAGCCTCTTCGATGATTTTAGCGACTGCTTGTGCTCCGCCAGGGATAGCGTGCTCTTGAACGAGGACTATACCGCTATTCTTGTGTTTGCGTCTTCCCTGCCCTATTGCTGCCTCCAGCTGTTCCTCGAGGGTAGCCCGTTCGGGGATGATGGCAGCTTCTGCTCCGGCGGCTATAGCGGCGTTGAGAGTGAGGAAGCCGGCGTCACGTCCCATGACTTCGACCAAGAAAAGGCGTTCGTGGCTTGTACCGGTGTCACGGAGTTTGTCCACACACTCCATAATAGTGTTGAGCGCGGTGTCGTAGCCGATGGTGGAGTCTGTTCCCCAGAGGTCATTGTCGATCGTCCCCGGGACGCCGATGATGGGGATGTTGTACTCCTGGGCGAGGAGTCGTGCGCCGGTGAAAGTGCCATCTCCACCGATGACGATCAGGGCATCAATCTGCTCTTTTTGAATAGTATTGTACGCGCGCTTGCGTCCCTCGGGAGTTTTGAACTCGTCGCTTCTGGCAGATTTGAGGATCGTACCTCCGCGCTGGATAATACCGCTCACATCCTGGGTAGTAAACTCCTGTACTTCGTCGTCCATGAGGCCTTTGTAGCCGCGGAAAATAGCTTTGACGCGGATGTTGTTAGCGATAGCAGCTCGAGTGACGGCGCGCACTGCTGCATTCATTCCCGGAGCATCGCCGCCTGAGGTCAGCACTCCGATAGTTTTAATTTTATATTCCATAATGTTATTGTTTAATAAAATCTGATGCAAATTTACGACTTTTATTTGATATATGCAAGTGTTTGACACTAAAAAGTATATTATTGTTGAAAAGGATGCGCTAATTTATAATCGTGTATAAGCGAGTTAAATTTCCAGGCACGTGAAGTGGAGTACGATTTTCCATTAGAAGCGATGTGTTTCGCCGCTTCAAATTCGGTCTCGAGTTGCGCTTTGGCTTCCGGGGAGGTCAGGAGCTTTAGTTGGGAGTTGGCGTACTTGAAGGCGGCTGAGTTCCACTTTTGGCGGGGAGACTGGTTTTGCTGGTATGTTTCTTCACGGGAACGGTAGAATTGCTTGCCGTTTCGCATGTAAAAATAGCCACTGTCACGGCCGTTGGTTTTGCCGTGGATTTGTTCGATGCCTGAGGATGTTTTGATTTCTGACATAGAAAGAGGGGGTTTAAAATGTATATTATATATAAAATATATAATATAGTATTGTACATAAATTTGGGCTCGTTTGGGGCGTAACAGGTAAGTTACGTTGGCTTTGACTGTCGCTTGACCGTCGTTCGACTGTCGTTTGACCGTCGTTCCGATATGGTAAAGCGGGTGCAAAGGTAGTAATTATTTTTGATATATGCAAGAGGGGGAGTGATTTTTTGTAAAAATATCGAATGATATTCGATTTCAATGGACGAAACCGGCATGACATGCCGGATAATGGACATAGAGACCGGAATAAGATTCCGGACTAACGGACGAAAAGTAACAGCACCGCAGGTAAATGCCTACTAACCGACAGCGTGCACACCCGCATTGAGGCCGAAGCGGGCGGGCGAGCTCGTGGAGAGCGAGACGCGAGGACGAATGGGCGCGGAGGAGGGTAATGGCGAAGGGGCGCCAGGCGAGCGGTAATCCGCCTATGCCGCGAGCCCCGGACAAGAGCGGGCAATCAGATTGCCCTACAATAGAAGAAAGAGAGACTTCGCGCTATCACGCGAAGCAGGAAACGGACTAAAGAAATGAGCGCACATGGATGTGCGCGCAGAGAAGCTACTCGGAAGAAAGGGGACCAGGATAGAATCTCTGGAAACGTTGCCAAGTGGGTAGATGAGGAGGCGGAATACGATTCCGACGCAATGGACAAAGTGAAATTGAAGCGCGAGCCTGACGACTCGCGCTTGGTTTGTTCGGTGGGATAGCACCGAAGAGTGGACAGCCATGAGCATATGTGTGGTGTTTATGAGTTGGAACAATGCTCTTTGATGAGGGTGCAGATGTGGTCAACATCGTCGAGGGAGAGGTCGTAGTACATTGGCAAGCGCACAAGAGTATCGGCATAGCGGTCACACTCCGGGAGAGTACGACCATCGTGTTTATCTGCATAATAGGCACTGCTATGCAGGCTGAGGTAATGGAAGACCGCCATGATGTCGTTGTCTTTGAGGTGCTTAATGAGAGCGGTGCGCGTTTCCAACGATGGGAATGTCAAATAGAACATGTGCGCATTGTTGGATGCGTATTCAGGAATGTCCGGCAAGGAGAAATAACCTTTCTCCGCTAGAGGGGTTAGAAGTTTATAGTAAGCCTCCCAAAGGGACTTACGATCATTCTGAATCTCATCGAGATTTTCCAATTGCGCCCAAAGGAAAGCGGCATTGATCTCTGCCGGTAAGAAGGATGAACCCATATCGACCCAGCCGTATTTGTTCACTTCTCCACGGAAGAACTCAGCACGATTGGTGCCTTTCTCCCAAAGGATTTCTGCACGGCGCACAAACCGCTCATCATTGACCACGAGCAGACCTCCTTCTCCTCCAGCCGTAATGTTCTTTGTCTCGTGGAAAGAGAAAGCGGAGAGGTGTCCGATAGAGCCAAGCGGTTTGCCTTTGTAATAGGAATCAATGGCTTGGGCTGCGTCTTCAACGACAAGGAGATTGTGCTTTTGGGCGACAGCCATAATAGCATCCATATCACATGCCACACCAGCATAGTGCACAGGGACAATGACTTTAGTTTTAGGTGTAATGAGAGACTCCAATGTTTCCGCATCCAAGTTCGGATTGCGTTTCATGGAGTCGGCAAATACCACTTTTGCTCCTTCGCGCAAAAAAGCGAGTGCAGTACTGACGAAGGTGTAACTTGGCACAATAACTTCGTCTCCTTGTTTGAGGTCACAAAGCATAGCACACATCTCCAGCGCGTCAGTGCCAGAAGTTGTTAACAGACACTTGCGGAAACCGTAGCGTTGTTCAAAGAAGGCTTGACAACGCTTGGTATATTCTCCATTTCCTGACAACTTGCCGTTGAATACGGCTTGATACATATAATGCACCTCTTTACCTGTGAGGTGTGGCTTGTTAAATGGTATAGCCATAGTTACTGAATTTTTACGATTGTCATTCCTCTTTCTCCACCGTCCTGTAGCACTTCACCTGCGGAACTAACGGTTTCATTGATATCGGGGAATAGTTTGTTGTTCTCACATGGAAGAACATAAATACCGGGGATGGTGTCAAAGGCTTTCAGTTCTTGCAGTTTGTAGAATTCCTCGTCCATTTCCCAAGCAAATTGTGTCTCTAAACAGGAATGAAGCCAAGCACGGAGCTCCAAGTCAAAACACCACTCTCTGTCGTCTTCTGGAGCGTACCAATACAGAGTATTGCCTTCCCTGTATTCAGAGGACAATATTACCATTGTTTTAGCAGTTCCTTTGCGGTCTTTCTGATTAGTCTTGATATAGTTGGGTACTTTGCGGAAAGTAAAGAGAGCTAATGCCAACATTACAATCCAAGCCCATTTGCTACCAAGGTATTTGTGCAGATAGTGAACGATGGCAGGAACCATGAACAACGATGCCAAAGAGTAGTACAAAACCCAATTGAGTTTCATTACCGCACAGCCACAACAATACGCACAACCCGTCAGTAACATAGTGTCCCAGAATTCAAACTCTTCTTTCTTGACGATAATACGATATATACGCCAACAAACAAGGATGAGCACTACCCAAAGCACCTTTTGAGCGATGAACATCTTGATTGCATTGCCAATAATGGTAACCTCCGAACCATGTGCGCCATCGTAGGCTTCTTCGATATGCAAGAAACAAATGAAGAAATAGAGCAATAGGAAAATTACACCGACACCAACCAAACTCCAATGGTAGGCTTTCTCCAATTTAGTAGAATTTTTCCACATGAAAAGCAAGCCAATTATTCCGTAAGCAAGCGGAAAGACGAAGTTCGTTTCCAAGCAATAAGTCAGCCACGTAACACTTAACAAACCTACGATCATTGCAGTTCGTGATTGGTTTTTATGTACGTAGTAACTGCACAAAGCCCATATCATTACTAAGGTGTAGTCAACCCATATAGTGGAATAAGCGTCTAAGAAATTACAATACGCACGAGCTATACAAACGAGACCAGCAGAAAGGACTAATATATAATCCTGCCAAGCCAGTTGTTTGGCATCAATAGCCTTGTAAGCAGCCCAGAACGAAACGGCACTAAAGAGGATAAAGACCAGTGTGTGCAAAGCAAAATGCGCGTTGACCGAATAGAGTTGGAAGATTGGTAAGATGTTATAAATCACGTACGCAAGCGGATAGAAACGACCTGCGGAAGGTGTGACCGTGTCAGCAGGGTTGAAGAAATGTCCCCAGCCCGTATGACGGATAACAATGGCATCGTCGCCAATGATCCAACCTGCGTTGTAAATGATAAGGAATGCGAGAATTCCTGTCAGTATGGCAACAATGCCATAGAAACATCCTTTGATGAGTTTTGTGTTCATATCGTTATATAAAGAAAATGATTATTCCACAGATGATTATTGTGATAGCGCAGAGTTTGCGCTTGGTTAGTTGCTCTTTGAAGAGGAAGAAAGCGAGTGTCGGAACAAAAAGGTAACTAAGTGATTCAATAACGCTTACCTCTTTAACTTGCACACCTCGGCTCATACAGAAGATATTGAGTACCAAACTGCACGCCATGATAGCATAGCCGCCAATTACCCACACATTGAGATATTGACGCCAAAAGCCAATATAGTTCTTCCGTGCGCCTTGTTTCAACAGCATTTGTGCACAAGCGGCACTAAAGACAGATAATATGACGAGTATGTAATACATACTATGTTTGATGTGTTATGTTTATTCCTTAGCGTATAACGCAATACCTGCAATTATCACACACGCACCAATAATATTGTTGATAGTTATTTGTTCTCCGAAAAATGCCGAAGCCAGCAACATTACGAAAATTAGACTTGTGCCTTTGAACATATAGGCGGTGCTGATTTCGATATGTTTGAGTATTTGTTGCCAGCCGATTGCATAGGCTCCCATGACACCAATAGCACCTGTCAAGCCAATACAATAAGCAGTGGACATGAACTCGTGTTGTGACGCGTACTTCGTGAAGATCGTCACGCAAGCGTAGAGCAGATTGATGCCAACGAGGGAAGTATATGTGAGCACTTTCGATGAGGTCATTGCAGCCACCAATGATAGATTTGTGTTCTGGATTGTACGGTAAAGCCGTTATTTTCGTACCAACGGCAAGCGTCGGTATTGGCTTTTTGTGTCGGGACTTCGAGCGTTTTGACACCTAAGTCGAACAAGTAGCCATCCAACGTGGACATGATTATACCGCCGATACCTTGGTGTTGGCAATCGGTATCCACTGCTACCAAGCCGATATGACCTAACTCGCCTTGATAGTCAATTGTAATCATTCCTTTAGCGATGTTGTTTGTGTCAAGGAATGTCAATATCTGTTTGTTAGTTCCTTCTCTCGGACAGGCATTCTCTATCCAACGCGTATATAGCCGTTCATAACTACCTTGGGGAAGACGCTCGTCTAACCTAAAACGAGAATAGCCACCGCTGACTAAAGCCAAGCGGTACAAGTCATCGGATGGTGTGGCTTGCTTAAAAAAGGAAATATCGCTATACTGCTTGCGAGGCTCACAAGGCTTGCTATACAGGATTTTTTCATCTACAAGCCGTACTCCATTGGCAGTAAAGCCGATATTGTTGGGATCAAAGACATAAAGCAAATCAAACTGCTGTTTCAATTCTTCGCGTCGGGCTGCAAGGAAGAGCGAGTCTTCCGTGGATAGTATATCGGCTCTGCCTATCCGCAGCCCGAAGAAGTCCGAATCCCATTGTAAAGTACGTATCTCCATTAGTCGAAATTCAATTCTTGTCCCACAATGAAAGTCGGTCGTTCTTTGGCTTTCTCAAAGAGTTTGCCGAGATATATGCCGACAATACCAATTAGCGAAATAATAATTCCACCTAAGAGCCAAAGGGAGATTATAAGGCTGGCAAATCCCATGACCTCAATCAAGCCCATACAATAGCGAACAATGAACACGATACCAACGATGAATGCCGCCAACGTGACGAGCAAACCCATTTGAACCATGAGGCGCATCGGTTTGTCTGAGAAAGAGATAATAGTGTCGAATGCCAAGCGGAACAAGCGACTGAGGTTATAAGTTGATTTGCCTTCAGCGCGTTCGTCATGTTGGATTGGCAGGTATGCGCGTTTGAAGCCGACCCATTGAATCTGTGTTGGGAAATAGCGCATCGCGTCGCCCATAGACAACACAGCGTCAATGACGTTATAACGATAGATGCCGAAGTTGGCAACCGATGCGTCTTGTTTCGTTTCCGTGAGGTACGAGAATACTTTGTAGAACAGCCTTGAACCGAGACGTTTGAATAAGCCGTGCGAACGCTGAATGCGTTGAGCCAAGACGGAATCATAGCCTTCTTGCGCTTTCGCGTAGAGGTTCGGGATTTCCTCTGGACGGTCTTGCAAATCACAATCCATGACGACAATCCAATCACCGGAAGCATAACTCAAACCGGCAGTAATGGCATAGTGTTGCCCGAAGTTGCGCGAGAGGTTCAAACCTTTGACGCGCGGGTTTTTCTTGCACTCGGCTTCGATAGCTTGCCATGAGTTGTCCGGCGATGCATCATTGACAAGGATGATCTCATAATCGTCTGTAATGGTGGAGAGTGCCTCAATGTTTCTGCGCACTAATTCTGCTACCATCTTTTCGCCACGATAGACAGGCGAAACAACGGATATTTTCTCTTTCTGGGTATTCATATGTATAAACACAAAAAAACGCGGATTTCTTTATTTGCTTATCCGCCATTTGAGGTCCTAGGAAAACCTAAAGTTCCGAATAAGCAAAGCAGAAACCCACGCTGTGTATATACGAGAACATACGAGTACATTATATAGTACACGTAAGTGTATAATACACCCCATGGGCATCTACTGCTACTTGTTTTCGAGAACTTAATTTGAAGTTTCCTAGGTTTCAAATGGTCAAAAACAAGCGTTAGTAAACGCCAATAAATATGTCTGCTCCCTCACCCTGTAATGTCCAGACACCCCAGCGTGAGTTTGCGAGTGCAAAGGTAATACTTTTTTCTGATATATGCAAATAAATGGAGATTTTTTGCAAAAATATCGAATGATATTCAATTTCAATGGACGAAACCGGCATGACATGCCGAATAACAGACATAGAGGCCGGAATAAGATTCCGGACTAACGGACGAAAAGTAACAGCACCGCAGGTAAATGCCTACTAACCGACAGCGTGCACACCCGCATTGAGACCTCGCGGGCGGGGCGGCGCGGCGGATATACCCGAATGACATTCGGGACAAAAGACGACGTGACGGACGCGAGGGCGAACTTGCCCGGTCGTAGAGAACGGGCGGCGAAGCGCGATAAGTGATCACCGCCTACACCGCGAGCCCCGGACAAGAGCGGGCAATCAGATTGCCCTGTAAAGAAAGAAAGAGCAAGACAGCTAATGGCGGTAAGAATACCATCAAATGAGACGACCGGCATGACATGCCGGGGAAATGGACGGAGCTACATATGCCGGCATACAATGCCGGGATAATGAACAAAGGAAGCCGGATGACATCCGGCAAAACAGACATAGAAAAGGGGATGGCATCCCCTACTAATAGACAAAATAGGAAAAGCACCTTGGCGGGACTATACAACGAAAGAAAAAAAAAATCCCCCTACTCTGCACGAGTAGAGGGAATTTTGGTTGTCCAAATAGTATTTGGACGTAATGGACGCTGATTATTTTTTGCAGGAACCTTCGCAGGTGAGGCATTTGTAGCAAAGGCCGGCGAGAGCAGCGCCAACGAGAGGAGCCACGATGAAGAGCCAGAGTTGCGGAAGGGCAAGTGCGTTCTCGGAGAAGATAGCCTGCGAGATGGAACGTGCAGGGTTCACCGAAGTGTTGGTCAGAGGGATGGAGATGAGGTGGATAAGGGTCAGGGTAAGACCAATTGCCAAGCCACCGAAAGCGCCGTTAGCGTGCTTTGAGTCCGTAACACCGAGAATGACCATCAAGAAGACAAAAGTCAGAACGGCTTCGATAGCGAAAGCGCCCCATACATTGGTCTGCAGGTAGCCAGCTGCGAGATCAGCCTCACCGAAGAAGTCGCCGTATCCGTTAGCGGCAAAGGTACCAATCTCCATGTCGGCCGACTTAGCGATACCAAAGAGGATCGCGGCTGCAGCAATTGCACCGAGGATCTGCGCGCACCAGTAGCACAACATCTCTTTGAAACTCATGCGACCGTTCACAAAGACACCAAGGCTGACAGCGGGGTTAAGATGGGCACCGCTGATATGACCGATACCGTAAGCCGCTGCGACGATGGTCAAACCGAAGGCCAAAGCAACACCCAGAAATCCAACATGTCCGAACAGGGCTGTTCCACAACCGCCCAATACCAATACAGCTGTTCCGAAGAACTCTGCTGCGAATTTGTTACATAATTTCATAATATAAATGTATATGTTTAAAAGTTAAACGTTTTGCGAGTGCAAAGTTACTCCAAAAAAATGACATGTGCAAGCGCACATGCCACTTTTCTTAAAAATTTGTACTTTTTACTTAACTTCCTCGAAGTCGACGTCCTCAGCGGTAGGGCCGTTGGAGCCGTTGTTGTCAGTCGGGCCTGCTTGCGGACCTTGCGGGCCTGCTTGGCCGGCTTGTGCTTGCTGTTGCGCAGCGTACATCTCTGCGCTGGCAGCCTGGAAGGCGGTCATGAGGGCGTTGTTAGCTGCTTCGCAAGCGTCTGCGTCTTTCTTCTCGTACGCAGCCTTGAGGTCAGCGAGGGCTTTCTCGATCGGAGCCTTCTTGTCAGCCGGGATCTTGTCGCCGAATTCAGCGAGCTGCTTCTCGGTCTGGAAGATCGTAGCGTCGGCTTTGTTGAGTTTGTCAGCCTGCTCTTTGGCCTTCTTATCGGCCTCAGCGTTGGCTTCTGCTTCGGCTTTCATACGCTTGATCTCTTCGTCAGACAGACCGGAGGATGCTTCGATACGGATCTTCTGCTCCTTACCGGTAGCTTTATCCTTAGCGGTGACGTTCAAGATACCGTTGGCGTCGATATCGAAAGTTACCTCGATCTGCGGTTCGCCACGACGGGCAGGCATGATTCCATCGAGGTGGAAGATACCGATCTGCTTGTTCTGAGCCGCCATCGGACGCTCACCCTGGAGCACTTTGATCTCTACGGACGGCTGGTTATCGACCGCAGTGGTGAAGGTCTCGGTCTTCTTGGTCGGGATGGTGGTGTTGGCCT
>Ga0247611_10009726_pt1 | contig 11479 bp, 10 predicted proteins | sample 177DNAGHGhighgp2_FD_192422 | JGI IMG/M metagenome (GOLD analysis project Ga0247611, IMG submission 192422) | Sheep rumen microbial communities from Palmerston North, Manawatu-Wanganui, New Zealand - 1770 DNA GHGhigh gp2 | ecosystem: Host-associated > Mammals > Digestive system > Stomach > Rumen... | reverse complement strand
GCAATTTGACCCATTGGCGGTTTTTTAACCTCGATTTTGCCCCTGAAACGTTTCAATCGCTGGAATCGCCTTTATCCATTGGGACTCAGCACATATTGCAGCCTGCAAAATGACCTATAAGTCTTTTTCGAGCTTTCAAAAATAAAAATCTTGTGCCATCAAGTATATAAAGGGATTTTTTCATTTTTTCTTTTATGGTAATACGGAAAAAACACTAACTTTGCCATTTAGTTTTTATTTTCGCATTGTCGATACAATAATCAGCCTAAAATTCTGTTAATTAGTAAGATGGCATAAAACATAGGAGCAAGAAAAGATGAACAACTCGAAGATGGGCAAGCTGTTGGGCCAGACGGCGATCTATGGTCTGAGCAGCATTATCGGCAGATTCCTGAACTATCTGCTGGTGCCTCTCTACACCTACAAGATAGCCGCAGAGTCGGGCGGATACGGTGTCGTCACCAATGTCTATGCCCACACTGGACTCATTCTCGTTCTGCTCACCTTCGGCATGGAGACCACCTTTTTCCGTTTCGCCACAAAGGAAAAAGCCGACCCCGACAAGGCTTTCTCGACAGCAGGCCTCTCGGTGGGGATAGTGTCGCTGCTGTTCGTCGTCTTTGTGATGCTGTTCCTGAAACCTATCGCCAATTCGGCTCTGTTCAACTATCCCGACCATCCCGAATACGTCGCCATGATGGCAGTGGTGGTCGCCTTGGACGCTTTTCAAGCCATACTCTTTGCCCGTTTGCGCTATGAGGAAAAAGCTTTGAAGTTCGCCATCCTCAAGCTGACGTTCATCGTAATGAACATCGGCATGAACCTCTTCATCTTCCTCACGGCACCGAGACTGATAGAGAACTCACCCGAAGCATTGTCGTGGTTCAAGCCCGAACATCAGGTGCGCTACATTTTTGTTGTCAATCTGATATGTACCGCATTGGTCACGCTGGGTTTCATACCTGAGATAAAGAAACTGCGCCACGGCATCGACTTTAAACTGCTCAAGAGCATGCTCAACTACACTTGGCCTCTGCTTCTGCTCGGCTTGACGGGAATGCTCAACCAAGTGGCCGACAAGATATTGTATCGTTACCTTGTCCCTGGTCAGGAGGGCGAGATACAGCTTGGCATTTATGGTTCGTGTGTCAAGGTGGCAATGATCATGGCGCTGATAACTCAGGCCTTTCGCTATGCCTACGAGCCTTTCGTCTTCAGCGACGGGCGCGACCCCAACAACCGCGAGATGCAAGCTGACGTGATGAAGTATTTCATAATATTCACTCTGTTCGCTTTCGTGGCGGTGATAGCATATCTGCCTCTGTTGCGCTACTTCATTGCCCTTGACTACCGCGAAGGCTTGAAAGCCATACCAATCGTGATGATGGCAGAGATTTTCATGGGAATATATTTCAACCTCTCGTTCTGGTACAAGCTCAGCGACCAGACATGGTGGGGCGCCATATTCTCGGGAATAGGCTGCGTTGTGCTGTTTGCCATCAACTTCATCTTCGTGCCACGAATAGGCTATATGGCTTGCGCTTGGGGAGGATTTGCAGGTTATGCGGTGTGTATGATACTTTCATATTGTGTGGGCCAGAAAAAAAGCCCTACACCCTACAACCTCAAGTCGGCTTTGCTGTATTTCGTTCTGGCGATAGGCCTTGTGGTGTTGATTAGGGTGGTGAACGACAAGGTGATAGATGTTGAGGACAATACTTTGGATACCGTCCTGGGACTTGTGTTCAATACATTTATAGTGTTGGCTTATTTGGCGGTGGTGGCGTATAAGGAGAAAGAGCTGACTAAGGGCGTTGTTGGTTTTGTGAAGAATAGAATTGGGAAAAAGAAGAAGTAGGAGTTAAGAGTTAGGAGTTAGGAGGTAGGAGGTTTGAGATAATACACGGGACACGAGACACGGGACTGCGAGACACGTGACACAAAGTGCCCGCAGGGCACCAACAGAAACTTCCCCTGTCATTGCGAGGAACGAAGCAATCAAGGGGGTGCCCGCAGGGCGGGGGAGTCTGTAAAGATTCAAAGCCCCCCTTGCCCCCTTAAAAAGGGGAATGGATTTTACGAAAGGGGGAACGGATTTTGCAAGGAATAAAAAGGAATAATAAATTACATAATATGATAGTAAAGGTAATAAACAAGTCAGACAACAAACTGCCAGCATACGAGACTGCCAATTCGGCTGGAATGGACCTTCGTGCTAACCTGCCAGAGGGCGGCATAACACTTAACCCATTGCAGCGTGCGATGATACCTACGGGACTCTTCATGGAGATACCTGAAGGCTACGAGGGACAGGTGCGTCCCCGCAGCGGCCTGGCGGCCAAGAACGGCATCACCGTGCTCAACACACCTGGCACCATCGACGCCGACTACCGTGGCGAGATAAAGGTAATACTCGTCAATCTGTCGGACGCACCATTCACCGTGAACCATGGCGAGCGCATAGCACAGATGGTCTTTGCAAAATGCGAACAGGCCAACTTGCAGGAGGTCGAGGCGATATCGGAGACGGAGCGCGGAGCAGGCGGATTTGGTCACACTGGGAAGTGAGTTTTAAGTTGGAAGTTTGAAGTTATGAGTTAGGAGATAAGACACGGGACGCGAGACACGAGAAAAGCAAAACGTAAAATCAAGATGATAGCTGACAGCTGAAGGCTGAAAGCCAATGAACCCTGAAATATGAGACACATAACCAAAATAATACTTACAATAACCCTTTTGACGGGCACCGTCACAGCGCAAGCTCAGGTTGACGAGCGCAAAAACGCCCTCGCTTTCTCCGAAGGTCTGTCGTGCAAGTACAAGAACGACACGGAAGGTGCCATAAAGAAGTTCAGCGAGGCACTTGGATACATGCCCGACGATGCTGCAAGCATGTTCGAGCTCAGCGAGCAGTATGCCAACGCTGGTCGTTACGAGGAGGGTCTTGAGATGGTAAAGAAAGCCTCGCAGACCGACCCCGACAACAAGTGGTATATGCTTCGTCTTGCCCGCTATTATGAGATAATGTCGATGAACAAAGAGATGGTGGCCACCTACGAGAAGCTTCTTGACAAGGAACCCCATAACGTTGAGCTGCTGGGCGAACTCATCGAGGCACTGGAGGAGTCGCAAGAATACGACAAGGCATTGAGCTATCTCGATAAAGCCGAGAAGGTGACGGGCCCTAATGAAATCATCACTGACGAACGCATCAAAATCTACACTCAACAAGGCAAGACCAAGAAAGTCATAGCCGAGTTGGAAAAGACTGTCGTGGAGCAACCAGAGAACTCCAAATATGGTCTCACCCTGGCCAAGCTGTATATGGACAACGGCAAGGAAAAAGAGGCCGTGAAGCTGTACGAGAACATCAAAGCCATCGACCCTGACGATAAATACGCCAGTGTTGCCTTGTTGGAATATTACGACAAAAAGGGCAAGACAAAGCAAGCCTTCGATGAGCTTCTGTCGGCCATCAGAAACAAAAACCTCGATTTCCACACCAAGGCCACGATTTACGAATACTGGTTCAACAAGACCAAGAACGACGATGTCACCGCTGAGCAGGCTTTTGAGTGCGGCAAGGCTTTCATTGAGGCCTATCCTGAGGAGAAGTCCGGCTACATCATTGTGGCAACCTATCACATCTTCAAGAACAACATGAAAGAAGCCAATGTCATGTATCGCAAAGCCCTTGAATGCGACAGCACCGACTACACCGCATGGCAGAACCTTGTCCTCAGTGACTATGAGATGAAAAACTACGACGAGATGACACAACACGCTGTAGCGGCTCTGCAATACTATCCCAACCAGTCTATTTTCTATTGGTACGCTGGTGTTGGCAACATCATAGCCAAGAAGGATGCCGAGGCTATTGTCTATATGGAGAAAGGACGGCGTTTCGCAACCGACGACCAGGTGGAGGAAGATTACAATAACCATCTGGGTAACCTCTATTATGCCACAGGCGAGAAAGAGAAGGCTTACGACGCCTACGACCGCGTGTTGAGCCATAACCCCGACAACGTACTTGTGCTAAATAACTATGCCTATTACCTCTCGCTCGACGGCAAAAACCTCGATAAGGCCCTTGACATGGCCGAGCACGCCGTGAAGCTCTCTCCCGATGTGGACACGTACATCGACACATACGCCTGGGTTCTTTTCAAACTCGGCCGTTATGTTGAAGCTGAAGAGGTCTTGCGTAAGGTGGTGGGGCAGAGGAAGGCTATAAGCGGTATCTATTACGAGCATTATGGCGACATACTCTTCAAGTTAGGCGTCACCCACGAGGCAATGAACTACTGGAAAGGTGCCAAGGAGGCGGGAGGGGCATCTGATGAGATTGACGAAAAAATAAGAAAGGGCAGCCTGTGAAATGAAGAAAAAGATTGTATACATACTTGCAGTTGTTATCGTACTCGCAGTGCCGATTGCGCTTGTGGTATCGTGCCGCAACAGTTCCCGTGTTGTTGATAACCATGCCATGGCACGCACTATGAAGGCTACTGACATCATCACGAAATTGGCTACCAACAAAGCCTCTTACCAGTATCTTTCGGCCAACGTGACCGCTACGGTGATACGACAAGGCAGCATTCCAATTCGCCTCACAGGCCAGCTGCGCATGAAACACGACAGCATAGTGTGGCTCAACCTCACTGGCCCACTGGGTATAGGCTCGGCACGACTCCTGGTCACGAACGATTCGGTCTATATTGTCAGCAGCTTCGACAAGACCTGCCGTTGTGGCAAGTTCGACAATGTGTTGCGTCATTACGGCGTCGCCGCCGACTTCGCCTCCGTCGAGAATGCCCTCATTGGCAACGGTACCATACTCCCAGCCGAGCGTTTTGTCGTGACAGACGACAAGATAAAGCCAAACGACAACCACTATGTGGTGCCGACTGAGTCGCAAAACAGCGACATGCTCTCTATCAACGAGGTGCAGGTGTCGCCAAGGTTCAAGATAACACAGCTTAACGCAAAATACGGCAAGCAGGGCGAAGTGGTGCTGCGCTACTCCAACTTCTCAGAGACGGAGATCGGCATCATGCCGAGGCAGTTCAACCTCCAGCTGAACCATACGGAGAATATCAAGGTGGAAATGGAATACTCGAAAATAACCGTTAACGAGAAAAAAGATTTCCCTTTCAAGATAGCCAGCAATTATAAAATAAAACGCATCAAATGAAACTGAAACACATCATATTACTCTTTACGCTCCTGCTGTCGGCATTATGTGGTGAGGCACAGTCCAAGAAGTCGCTACAAAACCAGATAGACAAGCTACAGAAGGAGATAGCTACCGCCAACAAGCTGCTTAAGGAAACCTCCAAAAACAAGCAGGCCACCACCAACGAGGTCGCCTTGCTCAACAAGAAGATAGACCAGCGTAAGCAGTTGATAGCCGTCTATAATCAGCGTATCGCCGAGCTCGACAAACTCATCAGCGACGGTGAGAAAAACATCAAGCAGATGAACGGCGAGATAAAGAAGCTGCGTCATGAATATGCACAGATGGTGACTTTTGCCTATAAAAACCGCAGCAGCTACGACAAGCTCGTCTTCCTTTTCGCCTCCGACGACTTCAACCAAGCCTTCCGTCGCCTCCGTTACATACAGCAGTTCAGCAACGCACGCCGCAACAAGGTGAACCAGATCAGCGAACGCGAGAAGAAAGTCAGCGCAGAGGTGGAGAACAACAGGAAAGCACGTGCCGAGCAGGCCGCGTTGCTCCAAGACGAGAAGCAGCAGCAAGAGGCAATGAACAAAGAGAAGGGTGAACTTAACAACAAGATTGCCTCGCTCAAGAAACAGGAGGGCAAGATACAACAGGACATCAAGAACAAGAAGCAGCAGTCGCAGAAACTGCAGAAGAAGATTGACGCCATCATAGCCGAGGAGATACGCAAAGCCAAGGAGAAAGCCGCCAAGGAAGCTGCCGAGGCCGCCAAGAAGAGTGGTAAACCTGCTCCCAAGACAAGCAGCAACGACGTCATGGCTCTCACACCCGCCGAGAAAGCACTATCGAACAACTTTGCAAGCAACAAGGGCAAGTTGCCTTGGCCTACCCCGCAAGGTGTCATATCATCATCGTTTGGAAAACACGCTCATCCCGTTTCCGACAAGATTGTCGTGACCAACAATGGCATCGACATTGCCACTCCTCCAGGCACTATGGCTCGCTCGGTATTCGACGGCGAGGTGGTCAGCGTGAGCAAGATAACAGCCACCAATAATGTGGTCATCATACGCCATGGCGAGTATTTCACCGTCTATTCCAACCTCGAGTCGGTCTCGGTGAGCAAGGGCACTAAGGTCAAGACGAAGCAGAACATAGGAAAGATATATACCGACAGGGAGGAAAACAAGACTGAGTTGCATTTTGAACTCTATCAAGTGAAGGAAAGAAAAGACCCTGCCCAGTGGTTGGCGAAGTGATGGTTTTGTTGTATTGTTGATCTGTTGATTTGTTGATTTGTTTTATCCCGCACATTGAGCCTGTCGAAATGTTGATTTGTTTGACACTAGACTGCGTGACACGGGAAAATAAAACGTAAAATCAAGCTGATTGCTGAAAACCGTCAAATGTGTTTACCGCCAGTTTACAGCTTATAGCTTAAAAAATATAAACCTATGAAAACCAGAAAAATAACCATAACACTAATTACACTCCTGATGCTCATCCTTGCCTCGTGTGCCTCCAACGCGCCGCGCAACGTGAACTACAAGCGTCACCGTGGGCGTTGCGGTTCCTGCACCAAGTGGACGCAACGCGTACATCCCGTCGACACCAAAACCTTCGACTTGGCTTTTGTTGGGCAATGAAACAGGAAGAGCTTGACATCCTTCAGCGCTATTTTCCCAACAACGCCGTCCGGATGGTGGCAGAAGCCTATTCTGCACGTAAGTTCAGGCTTGTGTTCAAGTCGTCGCGTGTCACCAAGCTGGGCGATTTCCGTCCCCCGACGCGACAGGGCGGAGCGGCCCGCATCACGCTAAATGGCGACCTGAACCCTTATCAGATGCTCATCACCTTTATTCACGAGCTTGCGCATTATGATGTCCATACCTTATACGGCCGGCGTGTGAAGCCTCATGGCGACGAGTGGAAGCGTACCTTTGCCACACTGATGCAGCCTTATCTGACATGCGACATTTTCCCGCCCGACATACTGAACAAGTTGAAAGAGCATCTGAAAAACCCCTCTGCCAGTTCGGGAGCCGATGTCGAGTTGAGTCGTCTTTTGCGCGATTATGACAACAGAAACGATGACATCGTAACGGTGGAGGACATTCCTATGAACGCTGTTTTCCGTTTGCGTAATGGGCTGATTCTGCGCAAGGGCTGTCTTCTCCGTAAATACTATCTCTGCACTACACTTGACGGACGCAAGAGATACCGCGTTGCAGCCGTGGCAGAGTGCGAGGCTTTGACTTCGTGGCACGAAGACCTATCCGACCGTATGCTTATAGTTGGTGGCTGACGACTTCCATTTTTTAAACTTCAACTCCTCTGATTGTGTGACACGGGACCGTGAAAGGCAAAGCCTTCGCTTGATGCGGCATCCACTCCATGGGGGCAAGACAGAATAGCGCTTGTCGTGTCGACTTCCCCATTCCCGAAGCGTGGATCTTGAATCAAGTTCAAGATGACGGAATATACGGCGGTTTGCCATTCTCGCTGAGAGTTCATTTCTTCACCACTGCACTCGTGTAGCTCTTCCCGTTCTTGAGGCTCACTCTCAGTGCGTATGTTCCCGCCGGTAGCCCATGCAGACTTATCGTTTCTAAACTGCTCTGCTGGTTGCGCACCATGCGTCCCTGGATGTCGTATAGCTCTATCATGGAAGGCTCTACATCAGATGAGATATTCAGATTCAGCTCGTCGTTTGCTGGGTTGGGATAGAAGGTGTAGGGACGCTCCTCGGTTTTGTTCTCGGAGAGGGAGAAACAGTTGTCTTTGAAGATGACGAAGAATATACCTAGTGAATATGAGGAATAGTCCTCGCTGAAATAAGCGTTCAGGCCACCCACAGCCATTCCTCCTTTCTCAAGGGCTACTATGCTTGTGAAATACTGTTCGCCTTTATTGTATGTGCTTTCCCAAATGGTCCCTAATTCTTGGGTTAACTTTGCCACAGTTACACTAGCGGTGTTGTAAAACGCAAGATAAATGTTTCCATCATTTGAGCTTTTCACTGCCATAGGATAGGAAAAAACTGGATATAATTTCGAAATATAGTTTCTGGCATTGCTTTTGCCGCATTTGCTCAAACACGAGCCGTCAAAATAGCCTTGGTAAATGGAGTAGCAAGTGTCTGGGCCGGGGAAACAACGTACGGTATCATATTTGGTGAGAAACAGAAAAGAGGTATCGCCATAGTCTTGAAACGAATCCCAGCCGTAATCAAAAACATAACGATCGGGGGCGCCGTTATGTGTGATTGTCCTCTCAATGTTAAGCAGCGAATCTAAAACGATGAAACGCAACGAGTCGGAACCAGAGGCATTGGGGTTTGTTGCAGATGACGGCGAATACAGACCAATGAGGCAATATTCCTTAGGTGTTTCATTGAAAACGGCAATATTAAAACCGGTGGTAATCATTTCATTATTCGTGGGAAATACAAGATGTGCCTTCTCTGTCCCGTCAAGTCCCATTTTGACAACATGGTTTTCGCGGCGTGATTTGATTCTATAACTAAACACCATGTCGCCAGAGCCGTCTAGCAAATAGTCGTCGGCAAGAGGACTTATCAGTGTGTCGGAAATTGGAACCCAAATTTCTTTTTCAGGCTTGAAGTTAAGGTCATCGTCAAAGAACTGTATGCGCAAGTCGCTTCGCTTGTTTGTAAGGTCTCGGACTATTTTTGCATACACATTGTCATCGTCAAAGGGGTTGCGTTCCAGAAGAAAATAGTTCATGTCATCGTCTTCGATGAAGAGCGAGTCGGTGACGTTTGCGCCAACACTATCATATTCAATCTTGTAAAACACACAGCCGTAGTCGTATGGTGGTGTTTGCTTAAAAAGTTGTACATTTGCAAGAATGCCGCCATCGCGCAATTCCATAATGTTGCGCATGTCTATTTGAATGTATTCGGAACCTAAGAAACGCTCGGGGGTGACTATGTAGTCCTGGGCTTGGGCTGTTACAGCTAACAGCAGAACGAAAGCAAGGAGTAGAAGTTTATGTTTCATAGCGTATTGTTTTATGTTATTTTCAAATGCAATGTTACGGCATTTTTTTCAATCATGCAAGTTTTCTCCCGATTTTTCTCCAGCCTCGCCACGGGGCGGGATGTTGTTTCCTACACCCATACCCCGTGCTTGGCTGGTTTTCAGTTGATAGTTAATCAGTTAACCAGTTTTAAGTTGTTCAGTTAAAAGTTGACTTCGTGACGCGAGACACGGGACTGCGTGTCTCGTGTCCCGTGTCACGAGGTCTCGAGTCATGCAGTAACTTATCCATGAAAGGCAATGTCTTCGCTTAACGTGTCATGCCGCACTTGATGCGGCATCCACGCCGTGGGGGCAAGACAGAATGGCGCCTGTCGTGTCGACTTCCCCATTCCCGAAGCGTGGATCTTGAATCAAGTTCAAGATGACGGAATATACGGCGGTTTGCCATTCTCGCTGAGAGTTCATTTCTTCACCACTGCACTCGTGTAGCTCTTCCCGTTCTTGAGGCTCACTCTCAGTGCGTATGTTCCCGCCGGTAGCCCATGCAGACTTATCGTTTCTAAACTGCTCTGCTGGTTGCGCACCATGCGTCCCTGGATGTCGTATAGCTCTATCATGGAAGGCTCTACATCAGATGAGATATTCAGATTCAGCTCGTCGTTTGCTGGGTTGGGATAGAATGTGTAGGGACGCTCTTCGGCTTTGTTCTCGGGAAGGGAGAAACATCCGTCTTTGAAAATCACAACGAAAAAACCCAATATAAGCTCTCCTGTGGCATCGTAATTCATACCAGCCACTGCCACACCGCCGTTCTCAAGTGCAAGCATGTTGGAGAAATACTGAATGCCGCCATCTCGTTTGCTTTCCCAAAGGAGGCTTAGGTTTGAGGTGAACTTGGCTACTGTCACGCCACTGCCGATGTTTTCAAAGGTCACATATACACTGCCGTCATTCGCTTTTTTCATCCCTAAAGGATAAAATTTGTTGATATATGGAACACCTTTTATCCATGTGGCATGATTTTTTGCATCGCTTTTCCCGCATTTGCTGAGGCACACGCCATCGTACTTCCACTCTGGAGGATTGATAGTAGGGCAATAACTTGTGTCGGCATCTATCACATAACACCAAAGCGTATCGCATTTCGTGAAAACAAGGAAAGTCGAGTCCGTGTTACTCTCAATGCAAGTACCATTGTAGTGGAAACGGTAACGATCGGGAGCCGAGTTGTGCTCTATTGTTCTTTCAATGTTAAGCAGCGAATCAAGCACAAATAGTCGTAGCGTATCGGTGCCAAAGTTGCCTGGATTACCCAAATAAGGGGCGTATAAGCCACCGAAATAGTATTCTTTTGGGAATTTGTTGAATATTCCCAAACGATAGGCCCAGTTGAACGGTAGTTCATCCAAAGGGATGACCTTATGCGATTTTTCTGTTCCGTCAAGGCTCATTTTGACTATATGCTGCTCTTTTCGTAACCGCAAACCGTAAGTAAATATAATGTCGCCAGTATTTTCGATTATGTATTTTTCGGAGCCTGGGATTATCACCGTGTCGGCTATCGGGACCCGAGTTTCCTTCTCCGGCTTGAAGTTCAGGTTGTCGTCAAAATAACGGATGCACAGGTCGCTGCGGCAGCTGTCGTAGTTGCAGACTATCTTGGCAAATACATTGTCATCACCTAACGGATTGCGTTCAAGCAGAAAATAGCCCATGTCGTGGTCCTCTATGAAGAGCGAGTCGGTGATGGCAATGCCAACGCTGTCATATTCAACCTTATAAAACATGCAGCCATAGTCACCCTGGACATTGTCAAAAAGCTGAATATTGGCCACTATGCCGCCGTCACGCAGCTCCATGATATTGCGCATCTCCATATTCATTATCCGCGAGTCAATCTTGTGGTCGGGCATAACGAGATAATCCTGGGCTTGGGCTGTTACAGCCAACAGCAGAACGAAGGCAAGGAGTAGAAGTTTATGTTTCATAGCGTATTGTTTTGATGTTATTTTCAGATGCAATGTTACGGCATTTTTTTCAATCATGCAAGTTTTTTCCCGACTTTTCTCCAGCCTCGCCACGGGGCGGGCTGTTGTTTTCTGCCCATTCCCCGTGTTTGGACGTTTTTTTGACACGAGACTTCGTGACACGTGAATCCTTTAGTATTAAGTCATTGCCAGTGTCATGGTTCCTGTTTTCTACTTCAAAATTTCTAACTTGTTTTAGTTTATCACGAAGTGTTCCTAATATTCAACGCTTAATTATGGTTTATTTGTAGTTGCTTTTT
>Ga0247611_10009725_pt1 | contig 11480 bp, 6 predicted proteins | sample 177DNAGHGhighgp2_FD_192422 | JGI IMG/M metagenome (GOLD analysis project Ga0247611, IMG submission 192422) | Sheep rumen microbial communities from Palmerston North, Manawatu-Wanganui, New Zealand - 1770 DNA GHGhigh gp2 | ecosystem: Host-associated > Mammals > Digestive system > Stomach > Rumen ... | reverse complement strand
TGTCTCGGGCTTCCTTCAGATTCTACCTCGCGATAGACACCCTTGCCTCCGACTATACGCTTCCCGCTATAAGGGCGCATTTGGGACTTTCACCCATTAGAATACGTTCGTGCTGGACGAACAAAGATCCAATGGAACGCTAAAACATTCCATTGGAACGTTACTATCATGTATATATTGTTATTTCACTTCCTCCCAATGTAGCACGGAGCCATTGCGACGGGCTGGGTCGCTGCCCTTATAGTCCATACTGTAGGGACTACCGGTGGTGGGACTCTTGCCGATGTAGAGATTTGTGCGGAGCGACATAAGCATAAAATCGCCACCAAGGAAATCCTGCCAGAGAAACACCTCGGCCTTCTTCTCATCCTTGGTGAGGCGCACGTCACCAGGGAGTCCAAGACCTGACACCCATACATAGCGGCCGTCCTCACACTGCAGAACGACGCGGCCCTGGCCACGATCGATGACACGGAAGTGAGAGAGTTTCGTGTCTTTCTTCTTCTCGATGTCGTACATCAGTCCGTGAGGTTGAGCGTGCATAAGCCTGCCTGTGGCGAGGTTTACGATGCGAATGGTTTTGCCAAGAGGTATGTTCCTGGAGCGGTCGGCCTCTGGCTCGACAACAGTAAAGTTGTCAAACTCAGCAAAGCCACCCTGCTGCCCCTTGTGGTTAAAGGCGAAGAGAGCGTGGCGCGAGCCCTGGAAGGTAATGAGCTGATAGCTCAGACGCATCTCGCAGCCGAGGTTGTAGAAGTGTTCGCCATCGATGGAATAGGCATACTCAGCACGATCGCTGTCGTAGTCGCCACACATGCGGAGCCATATCTTGCCGTCGGGCAGTACGATGGGTTGGTCGATAGTGTCGTTATTGGCCTGTTCGAACCAACGAAGAGTGAGATTCTTGCCGTCCTTGACGATGCCTATCCACGAGCACGGCACGTTTATATTGCCCAGTCCGGCAACGTCGCCTTCCTTCATGCCTTTGGTGTAGAGTTCGACGGTGGTGATGCTCGTAGGACCGATGACGCGCTGGGTGAGCGAGTTGCGTGCCCACATCAGTTGTTCGGCAGGCATGGCGTTCAGACGCAGACGACCGTTCTTCAACGCCCACTGCTTCTCCTCAGGGTTGTGATTCCACTGCCATACAGGCTTGAGTGAAGTGAGCTTAGAGGATGTAGGCTGGAGAGAGAGCGGATAGCTCTTGTAGTTGAAATCGTCGGAGCGCTCGTAAGGGGCATGTGGAGTGACCTCATACTTCTGAAATCCGGCTTCATAGTTGGACTCGCGAACGTCATACCGTGTGCCACGTACCTCGTAAGGCTCTATCTTGCCGACATTGGGCTTGAACCAGGTGCGAGGAGCGCGACCCAGGTTGCCTGGGAGTCCGAGGAAGGGCCATCCGTCAACCCAGGTTACAGGCGCGAGGGTGACGGTACGGCCAATTGAGTGGAAGTCCTGCATGAGCAGCGCCCACCACTGTCCGCTCTGGTCCTGAACTATACCACCCTGATGGATGTTCGAGCAGGCGGTAGCGTCCTTGTCGACCTCTGGAATACGGAAATCGGTACCATCAGGCAGTATGCGTCCGCGCCCAGGCACTTGAGTTGTGGGAGCAGCATGATAGCCGTAGTTTTCGTCGGCCGTGATGACGCATGTCTCATAGGGTCCCCAGATGCTCTTCGAGCGCGAACAGAGGGTGCGTCCGTTGGGATTATAGTCGGTAGAGACAAGATAGTACATGCCATTAATCTTGTATATGTGGTGGCCCTCACCCACAGCCGAGCCGTCAGGAATGATGACACGTTCAGTTCCTTCCACAGGACCACTCATATCGGGTTTCAGCTCTGTACACATCACCTTGCCGTAGCCGTGGATGGCGTAAATCTTGCCATCGTCGTCGAAGAGCACAGAGAGATCATAAATCTTTCCCTTCAAATTATGGTGTTCCCAAGGGCCTGTAATCTCTTTCGAGGTATAGCATTGAAGACCCTTGCCGTTGATATTTGAGAAGATGTAGAACTGCCCGTTGGCATAGCGAATGGCTGGAGCCCAGATGCCCTGACCGTAAATTTCTTTCTTATTACGGAGCGAAAAGCTGTCGTCGGTGAAATCGAAGCGGTCGAAGCAGTAGCTGATATTCTCCCAATTGACAAGGTCGCGCGAATGGAGGATGACCAGGCCTGGCACAGAATGCATCGTAGTGCCGGCGAGATAGTAGTCATCGCCCACGCGGATGATGTCAGGGTCGCTGAACTCGTCGTAGAAAAGTGGATTTGTGTAGGTGCCGTTGCCGTTGTCGGCAGTCCATGAGGTAGAGGCAGATTGTGCTGAGAGTTGCATGGATGCAAGCAAAGCACAAGCCATAAAGGTGGTTTTGGCTTTCATATCGATTGTGAGTATTTATGGTAGTCGCATTTAGGTTCTGCAAAAATACTCAAAACAATCGGAACGGCAAAGCTTTTAGGATTCGTTAATATATAGAGGAGATTGGAGATTTTAGTCAAAGAGGCAGAGGGAGAGGTCGTGCGAAGGTTTTGCGCATGCATCTTCAGAAGTAGACTCGACGGCATCACGGAAGTCGAGCACCAACTGACGGGCATGCGTACTACCGCTGGTGTTCAGACGATAGTAACCACGACGCCCTGTAGACTCTACAAGCGAATTGGCTGACTTGGAGTTGCGCAGCAGATACTGTTGCACGTACTGATGAATTTCCTGCAGATCGGGAGTGAAGAAGAACGACACATTCTGGTTGTAGAGGTGCTTGGCCAGCGACGACACACTGATGCCACGCTCGCCAACATAGGCAAGGAGCTGAAGTATCTGCTGGTCATAGGTCATGGGAAGAAATGGATAATGGAGAGTTGTGAGGTTAAAAAAAGGTCGGTAATGATGTGTTACCGACCTTTTTATGAATGTCTTAAAATCTATTCGATTAAGCGAGCACGACCTTATTGTCGTCAGTGCTGAGAAGCTTGCCCTCCTTGAAGAGCCAGCCAAGACCCATCAGAGTCTCCTCAGTTGAAATCTTTGCAGCCTTTGCAATCTCAGCAACGCTGAGAGCCTTGTCGGCTGCTGCCAGTGCCTGATACACATCTCCTGCCTTAAAACCAATGTTCTCAGCATTGATAGCCAGAACTTCCTTGGCAACGGTCTTCTTGGTGGTTGACTTCTTTGCTGCAGTCTCCTTAACCTCTGCTGCAGCCTTCTTCGTAGTTGCTTTCTTTTCTGCCATAATAACTAAAAATTTATATACTATTGAAGTATTTCTTGGTTTACGGCTGCAAAAGTAGCTATTCCCAATTATCCAAGTAACTGATAATGAGAAGTTTTTTCGGTTACTTGCAGTTATTCTTGACGTAGGTCAACCTTGAGTTGCAGTTCCTCCAGCTGTTTGGCGTCGAGTTCGCCAGGAGCATCGAGCATCACATCGCGACCACTGTTGTTCTTAGGGAAGGCAATACAGTCGCGAATGCTGTCGAGGCCAGCCATTAGTGAGACAAAGCGGTCGAGACCGAAGGCAAGACCAGCGTGGGGAGGTGCTCCATACTTGAAGGCGTTGATGAGGAAGCCGAACTGAGCCATAGCACGCTCAGGCGTAAAGCCAAGAATCTGGAACATTTTCTCTTGCAGTTTACCGTCGTGAATACGCAGCGAACCGCCGCCCACCTCTACGCCATTGCAGACGAAGTCGTAGGCTACGGCACGCACCTTTGCAGGGTCCGTGTCGAGCAAGGGAATATCATCAGGATTTGGCATCGTGAACGGATGGTGCGTAGCCATGAGTCGCTGTTCCTCGTCGCTCCACTCGAAAAGAGGGAAGTCGACAATCCAGAGGCAGACGAACTTATCCTTGTCGCGCAGACCCAGACGGTCGCCCATCTCCAGACGAAGGGTACAGAGCTGCACACGCGTCTTGTTGGCATTGTCGCCGCTGAGGATAAGCACGAGGTCGCCATCCTTGGCCCCCATAGCTTCCTTCACTTTCTGCCACACATCAGGCCCGTAGAACTTGTCGATGCTGCTCTTCACCGTTCCGTCAGCATTGAACTTCACATAAACCAAACCCTTGGCGCCAACCTGCGGACGCTTCACGAAGTCAGTGAGCTGGTCAAGCAGCTTTCGCGTATAGTCAGCACAACCAGGAACGCAGATGCCACCGATATATTCAGCCTCGTTGAACACAGGGAACGAGCCTGTGCCTTTCAGCACGTCCATAAGCTCGACAAACTCCATACCGAAGCGAAGATCAGGCTTGTCGGAACCAAAGCGACGCATCGCCTCGTGCCACGTCATGCGCTGTAGGGCTGGAAGTTCGATACCACGCACCTCACGGAAAAGATGACGGGCTAGCTCCTCGAAGATTTCGAGCACGTCCTCCTGCTCAACGAACGACATCTCGCAGTCTATCTGTGTGAACTCTGGCTGGCGGTCGGCACGAAGATCTTCGTCACGGAAGCACTTGGCAATTTGGAAATAGCGATCGAAGCCGCTGACCATCAGCAATTGCTTCAGCGTCTGGGGTGACTGTGGCAGTGCATAGAACTGACCAGGGTTCATACGCGAGGGAACAACAAAGTCGCGTGCACCCTCAGGGGTAGAACCAATAAGAATCGGAGTCTCAACCTCTATGAACTGACGTGCGTCGAGGAAGTTGCGAATGAGAATGGTCATGCGATGGCGCAACTCGAGGTTCTTGCGTACAGCCGTACGACGCAGGTCCAGATAGCGATACTTCATGCGAAGCTCGTCACCGCCATCAGTATTGTCCTCGATGGTGAAGGGAGGTGTCTGGCTCTCGCTTAGAATGTTCAGGGTGTTGACAAGAATCTCAATGTCGCCAGTAGGCATCTTGGGATTCTTCGACTCGCGCTCACTCACCTTACCCACCACTTGGATGCAGAATTCGCGTCCCAAATGGTTGGCGCGTTCGCATAGCTCAGCGTCGCTCTCTTCGATAAATACCAGCTGGGTGATTCCGTAGCGGTCGCGCAGGTCGACAAACGTCATGCCGCCCATCTTACGGGTGCGTTGAACCCAGCCTGCCAGTTTTACTTCCTGGCCAATGTCGGCAAGCCTTAGCTCACCACATGTCCTTGTTCTGTACATGATTTATGAATGTTTTAAGAATGATTTATACTAAATTCGTGCAAAATTACGTATTATATTTGTAATTTTGCCACTTGAAAGCTATTTTTTGCTACGTGAACCGCCTTTTCCTAATCATAAGCCTTGCTTTTGTCCTCTTTGCAGCCACTGCATCTGCTTCCGACAAGTACGAAGCTGAGGTACTGAGGCGAGTCTTCACCTTCCAGGAGAACTACAATCCGAAGGTGAAAGACCACTCAATGCAGGTCTACACGAAGCACTACTACGAGACGCGTCGACGAAACTTCCTGCTGTGGACTATCCCGTCGATGTATACCATCGCGCGAGGCGACCGCAAGTTCATGAGCGAACGCTACGACAAAGTGACAATAACTGGCGCTAACAGCTACACACGCAAGCGTCAGGTCTACTACACCACCATTCCGCACAATCGCAGCACGATGTCGGTACTTTCGAAATTCTCTGAGCCAAACCTCTACTCCACCACCATTTATGGCGACGAGATCCTCTCGCCACTATGCCGCGAGAACCGCCATTTCTATCGCTATAAGATTTCCGTAAGACGAGACGGATCGACACGCATCGACTTCCGTCCACTGGTAGGCGACAACACGCAGCTGGTGGCAGGCACGGCTATCGTTGTGACGAAGACAGGCCGACTGCTTAGCCTCGTGATGAAGGGCGAGCACGACCTAATAGACTTCTACACCACATATCGCCAAGGACTACAGAAAAACAAGGAACGCGAAGAAGAGCCACGTTACTGCAAGACCGACGTGACATTCAAGTTCCTGGGCAACCATATCAAATCGTCGTTCACCTCTATCTATAATTGTCCGAAACAGTTGGCCGACAGTGTCGACATCAAAGGCGACCGCAAGGCCATAGAGCGTCTGCGCCCTGTGCGTCTGACAGAGGAAGAGGCCAACGTCTATCGCGCCTACGACAAACGTAAGGGGGATGAGGTAAAAAAAGAGAAGGAGGAAGAAAAAGAAAAAAAGGACACTACCAAACAGCAGTCGGCCCTAAATCAGTTGAAGGAATTTGGCATGGACATGGGCGACTACCTACTGAGCAGTCATGGTACATCGTCTGAGAAATACAACATCCATTTCTCGCCCGTCCTACAGCCGCAATACATTAGCTACAGCGGGAGCAAGGGCCTGTCGTACAAGATGCCGTTCCTAGCCGAATATTACTTCAACGACAATTCCATGCTTTGTTTCCATCCAACGCTGGGCTACAACTTCAAGATCAAAAAATTCTACTGTTTCCTTCCCCTTCGCTACACATACGACAAGCAACACAACAATTACGTCGAAGCATCATGGGATGCTGGCAATCGCATTGGCAACTCCAGCGTACTCGACGAACTGAGAGACCAGTTGGGTGAGATCCCTGAGCTGGAACAGATACAGGTCGACGAGTTCAACGATTACAAGGCCAGCCTCATCAACAGCTCCCGCTTTACGTCCTGGCTACGTGCTGATGCCGGTTTGGTATACCACCGTCGCTCAGCCGTGAACAAAGCTGATATGCGTCGCTATGGCAAGCTGGATGTGTATCAGAGTCTTGCGCCCTCTGTTACGCTCCATCTTGCACCTTGGCACGAAGGCCCCCAACTGAGTGTCAACTACGAGCGTACCATCTACAACCACCACTTTGACCTGCAATATGAGCGATGGGAGGCCAACGCATCAAAGATGTTCAAACTCAGAAGCATGCGACGTATTAGCTTACAGGCTGGTGCAGGCCTCTATTCCAATCGTGGCACCAGTTACTTCCTCGACTTCGCCAACTTCTGCATGAACAACCTCGAAGGCGGATGGGACGACCCTTGGACGGGCGACTTCCAACTGCTCGACTCACGACTCTACAACTTGTCGACCTACTACGTCAACAGCAACATTTGCTACGAGTCGCCGCTGATGTTCACTTCGTTCATCCCCCTCGTCGGACACTATATCGAACGCGAACGGCTCTATTGGAGCGGACTGCTCATCGACAATGCACGTCCCTACCACGAGATGGGCTACGGCTTCAGCACCCCGTTCTTCTCATTCGGTCTGTTCGCTAGTTTCCATAATCTTGACATACAGCGTTTTGGCGCTAAATTCACCATAGAGATATTCCACCGCTGGTAGACAAATATCCACCATAGAGTTTTTTCAACGATGGTAGACACAAAACAGACATCCCTACAACATCACATGTCGCCAACTACACCTCTTATTATATATAAGGCAAGTGCAGGCAGCGGTAAGACCTTCACGCTTGCTACAGAATATATCAAACTGGTCATCAAGAACCCGCAGTCCTATCGCAAAATTTTGGCCGTGACCTTCACCAATAAGGCCATGGAGGAGATGAAGATGCGCATCCTGAGTCAACTCTACGGCATCTGGAAGCAGCTGCACTCCTCGCACGACTATATGAAGGCCGTCTGCAAGAGTCTCGAAGTGACACCCGACTTTGCATCGCACCAGGCTGGCGTGGCCCTGCAGAACCTACTCCACAACTACACCTATTTCCGCATCGACACCATCGACTCGTTCTTTCAGAGCGTGATGCGCAACCTGGCTCGCGAGCTCGACCTCACTGCCAACCTACGCGTGGGACTGAACGACAAGCAGGTCGAGGAGATGGCCGTCGACCAACTCGTCGAGACTCTCTCGGCCAAGGACGCGATGCTGCAGTGGATCATGAAGTATATCATTGAAAACATCAGTGACGACCGTTCGTGGAACGTTATCCGACAGGTGAAGTCATTTGGTCTCACAATCTTCAAGGAACACTACAAGACCCACAGTCAGGAGCTCTATCGTGCCATCAGCGAACCGAAGTTCTTCGAGCGCTATACCGATGAACTAAATGCGATAAAGGCACGTGCTGCTAAGCACATGAAGGACATCGGCGACGAATTCTTCAGTGCGCTCAACTCCAATGGTTTCGACATCGCCCACCTCTCTTACGGCAAGTCAGGCGTGGGCAATCTTTTCGTAAAACTGCAGAACGGCATCTTTGACGAGAGTATCGTCAACAAGCGTGCCACCGACTGCATAGAGGCACCTGAGCGATGGTACAAGAAGAACTCTCAACGCGCTGACGAACTGGCTGCCTTGGCCAACAGCACGCTGATACCATTACTGAAACGTGCCATCGACGAACGTCCGCAGCAATGGAAACTCTACAAATCGGCAGAACTGACGCTACGCCACCTGAACCAGCTGCGCCTCCTCGAGAGCATCGAGAAGACAGTGCGCGAACTGAACACCGATGCCAATCGCTTCCTGTTAAGCGACACGCAGCAGATGCTCCACGAGCTCATCGATGGCAGTGACTCGCCTTTCATCTACGAGAAAATAGGTACCCAACTCGAGCATATCATGATTGACGAGTTCCAGGACACGTCGACCGTTCAATGGAAGAACTTCAAGGTGCTGCTGCAAGAGACCATGAGCCACGAGGGGAGCGAGAGTCTCATCGTGGGCGATGTCAAGCAGAGCATCTATCGTTGGCGCAGTGGCGACTGGCGACTGCTTGCCAATATCGAGCACGAGTTCCCTGAGCCTAAAAAGCAACTGGCCATCAAGTCGCTTGACACCAACTACCGTTCCTCACGTCGTATAATCACGTTCAATAACGTTTTCTTCGCCCAGGCTGCTGCGCTGGAGGGTATCTCTGCCTACGACGATGTTGAGCAGAAAGTGTCGCCCAAGCGTAGCGACGACGGCTATGTCAGCATCACACTGTTGCCACCAGACGACTACCAGCAAAAGACACTCGAAGAACTAGTGGCACAGGTGTCAACGCTCATCAGCGCTGGGGTGCCGCTAACGCAGATTGCCATCCTCGTCAGAGCCAACAAACAGATTCCCGTCATTGCCAACTACTTCATGGAGCAGTTGCCTCAGGTGCGCATCGTCAGCGACGAAGCCTTCCGTCTCGATGCCTCGACGGCCGTACTCGTCATCGTCCAGGCCCTGCGCCTGCTAGTCCACCCCGATGACCTGCTGGCTAAGGCTTATCTTGCAAAGAGCAATTCTCATCAGGCCCTCCACACTACAGAGCTCGACAAAATGTTGCCTGAGGCTTTCACGGCCCATCGCGAGGAACTGCTGCGACTTCCCCTCTATGAACTCACAGAGCGTCTCTATGCAATCTTCCGCCTGCACGAACAAGAAGGACAGAGTGCCTACCTATGTGCCTTCTACGACCATGTGGCCTCGTTTGTCAACGAACAGATGACCGATATCAATAACTTCCTTCGCGAATGGGACGAGACACTTTGCTCTAAAACCATCCAAAGCCCTGACATAAACGGTATCCGACTCATCAGCATCCATAAGTCTAAGGGTCTGGAGTTCCCATATGTGCTCGTCCCCTTCTGCGATTGGAAACTAGAGATGGGCGACACGCTCTGGTGCCAGCCTGACGAAGCGCCCTTCAATCAACTGCCCCTCGTTCCTATAGACTACAGTCGCAGCGGCATGAAAGGCACCATTTACGAAAAAGACAGCGAGGAGGAATATAGCCAGACGATGGTCGACAACATGAACGTGCTCTACGTAGCCTTCACCCGTGCCTCTGAGGGGCTTTATGTGTGGGGCCGTCGAGGTGGCAGCGGCCATCGCTCTACCATCATCGAACAGACGCTACCCCTCATCACGGGCAATCCTGTCGACGGGCAGCACAAGTCACTCCCTGATGCCACCATCGAGGGTCTGGACGACGATCAAGGCCCCATCCACTTCGAGTATGGATTCAACGAGGCAAATCGGGCCAATGAGGCCTATGAGACCAATGAGACCAATAGGGCGAATAAGGCCAATATGTCTTCAACAGAGGACGACAAGCAGCTGAACGTCTTCCTCCAGAAGACTGTCTCTCTCCCCCTGCGCATAGAGGTACACGAGCAGAAGGTAGCCTTCAAGCAGAGTAACCAGAGCCGCGAGTTTGCAGCCCAGGACGACGAGCAGCAGCAGACCAACTACATCCAACTGGGCAGTGTGCTGCACAACGTCTTCTCAACCATCCGCACGCGCGACGACATCGACAGCGCCCTGCAGCGCATGGAGCTCGACGGCATCCTCTACGACAGCCACCTCACTCGTGAGCGCATCGAGGAGATGATTCGCAAACGCATCGAACAGCCTCGCGTGGCCGAGTGGTACAGCAAGAAGTGGACCCTCTATAACGAGTGTACCATCCTCGATGTCGACGAGCATGGCGACGTCTACGAGCGACGTCCTGACCGCGTGATGACTGACGGCGAACAGATAATCGTCATCGACTTCAAGTTCGGCCGTCCCAACGAGGACTATAAAAACCAGGTGCGGACCTATATGGACTTGCTTACGAAGATGGGCCACAAGAACATCAAGGGCTATCTTTGGTATGTCTATTCAAACAAGATTGAAGAGGTCTTTAGTGAATAATCACTAAGAAGTCTTTTGCAAGTAATCACGATTGAAGAAGTATGAAGAGTTTCCTGCAATACGTGGCTGAGAGCCTAATAGAAAAATACGGCACCGACCTTTCGCGCACAGCAGTGGTCTTCCCCAACAAGCGTGCCGCCCTGTTCCTCAACGAGCATCTGGCACGACTGGCAGGGCGTCCCATCTGGAGTCCTGCCTATATCACCATCAGCGAACTGTTCCGCCACCACAGCGAGCGCGAGGTGGCCGACCCCATCAAACTAGTGTGCGACCTTCACCGCTGTTTCACTGAGGCGACGGGCTTCGACGAGACCCTCGACCACTTCTATGGCTGGGGACAGCTGCTACTGGTCGACTTCGACGATGTCGACAAGAACATGGCCGATGCCGACAAGGTATTTGCCAACTTGCGCGATATCCACGAGCTAGACGATGTCTCCTATCTCAATGACGACCAAAAGGCAATCATACGCCGCTTCTTCGGCAATTTCTCCGATGACCACAACACAGAGCTGAAGAAGCGATTCCTACAACTCTGGTCGCGCATGGGCGATATCTATCATACATTCAACGACAGCCTGAGCCGTCAGCAGCTGGCCTACGAGGGTGCGCTATATCGCGAGGTGGCCGAACACGATGACCTCACGTTCGAGTACGAACGCTATGTTTTCGTGGGGTTCAACCTGTTGCAGCGCGTGGAGCAGCGACTATTCAAGACGCTCAAGGACATGGGCAAGGCTGTGTTCTACTGGGATTTCGACCACTACTACATGCCCCACTCTGCCAACAGTCACGAGGCAGGCCACTACATCGCGCAGTATCTGGCAGACTTCCCCAATGAGCTCGACATCAAGGATGCCGACATCTACGGCCAGTTTGCCCGTCCTCGCACCATCACATATATATCTGCCCCCACAGAGAACATCCAGG
>Ga0247611_10009724_pt1 | contig 11480 bp, 7 predicted proteins | sample 177DNAGHGhighgp2_FD_192422 | JGI IMG/M metagenome (GOLD analysis project Ga0247611, IMG submission 192422) | Sheep rumen microbial communities from Palmerston North, Manawatu-Wanganui, New Zealand - 1770 DNA GHGhigh gp2 | ecosystem: Host-associated > Mammals > Digestive system > Stomach > Rumen ... | reverse complement strand
CTTTATCCTGAGAAGGACCGTTCATTCTGTGCCACAAATTTACATACCATTGTGCCTGATCTTCGTCACTGTATTCGTATATCTCTTGATCTATTGTTGCAGGGATGTCTTCCATTACAGGAGCAGGTCCATGTTCTTCAACTGCCTGATTATATCCGTCTTCATCGAATACTGTTATCATTGTTGCCTGTTTTAAATCGTGTTCTACATAATAGAAGAATTTTGCCAGGTTTTCAGGGTTAGCGCTACCTCCGGTTGCACTCCCGTTATAGTCAAAATGTATATCCCATAGCAGGTCGACAGCTCTTTGATATAATGTCATATTCTTATCTGAAACCGGTCCGCCTACCAATTTAGGAATTCCTGTTACAGGTTCTGTAGTGTATTCGTATCCGTCACTTCCAGTTGTCGTATTTTCGAGAACATCACCTGAACAATGTCCTTTTTTAAGCATGTCGTATATTGGTTCAAATACACTTTTATCGTGTTTTGCACTGTTCCAGTTCCAGCCAATATCATCTCTTACAGTATATGTTTGTCCGCTGCTGGTTGTGTGTTCTCCGGGACCTAATAAATCAGATAAAACGTGCATATAGCAGTTTAATCCGCTCAACCCGTTTCCAAAACATCCTCCGGAACGGGTTACCGCAATATAAATTTCATTATTTGTGTCAGGAACCTGACTTGTAAAATCTTCTTTATTTGGAAATGTTGAAGACCATTCGTTGTATTCTTCCAGCCATTTATTGTAAGCATCCGAGTAAGCCGGATTTTCTACGGTTCTGTGATTACCTGTAGGAATAGGCACAATGCCGTATTTGTCAAGAAATTCATTTATGTTATTGCTGTTTTCAAAATTACTTCCGTCTAATTCCGAAACAAGAACTTGTCCGTCAAGATTGACAAGTGCATATTGGTTTTTAAGCGGTCCGTAAGTGGAAAGTTGTGCTCCGGTTAAAGCTACATAAGCTTTTGAGCCTTCCTGATCATAGGTTCTGTAAATATATTCATTTTTGTTTAATGCGTTAATATATTTTCTGCTTGCATCAGCAGTTTGATTTGCTAAGGCTAATTTTGCAGCAGTAATAGACTGTGAGCGTAATTCATTGTCTGACAGCCTTGAGGTTATGCTTAATAATTTTGCTTGTGATGCCGCTAAACCCATAATTAGTCCTTTCCTGCATGGATTTACGGTATTTTTATTATGCAACTTTAGTGATTATTAAGATATATTAAACAAATTATATTGCCGATTTATTATCCTGCAGGCTTACCCTGATTTCACTATTTACAAAACTTTATTTATGTTAAAATAAACTTATGAAAAAACTGGGTTATGTTGTATTAATACTAATATTTGCAGGTTTATTATTACACTCATGTGTTAACATTGATAATCCTAACACAGACAACAAAATTACAACTACAAATCAGAAAAATGAAATATTATACAGGGCATATCCTGAACAGATTACTATAAACAAAAATGGTATTGATTTTTTGGAATCACAAACACCTGTCGGGAAATTTGGAGGGACTTTAATAGCTTCTACTATAGGAGAAGGTCCGAAAACATTTAATCCTTTTAATTCCAAAGATAATATTTCGTCAATAATGTCAGATATAATGTACGACGGCTTATTGGGTACACACCCTACGACAGGTCAACCCGTACCAAAATTGGCGAAGGATTTTTTGGTAGATGGAAATAATTACATAATACATTTACGAAAGGGTATTAAGTGGTCTGACGGAAAACCGATTACAGCAGATGATGTTGTGTTCACATGGCAAAATATTATTTTTGACGGATTTGGCAACACTTCAACCAGAGATTCCATGCTTATAGACGGCAAACTACCGACAGTTGCGAAGATAGACGAATATACCGTAAAGTTTACTACCCCAAAACCTTTTGCACCTTTTATCAGAAATTTATCGACTCCTATTGCACCAAAACATATCTTTGAACCTGCTGTAAAAAAGGGTAAAGAATATTTTGAAGGATTTTTATCAACAAATACTCCACCGGAAAAATTTGTAACATCAGGGGCATACAAAATTAAAGAGTACGTTCCGGCACAAAGAGTTGTGTATGAAAAAAATCCTAATTATTATGTAATAAATAAAGACGGCAAAAGATTACCATATCTTGATAAACTTGTCTATTTAATTGTCGGAGATCAAAATAATGAAGTTTTAAAATTTGAGGGTGGAGAATTAGACGTTATAGGGCTTCAGGGTACGAATGTACCAAGATTTAAAGAGATGGAAAAACATTCCAACTTTAAAGTATATAATATTGGTCCGAGTACGGGAACAATGTTTCTGACAATGAACCTTAATAATCGTAAAAATGAAAAAGGAAATTTTTATGTAAATCCGATAAAACAAAAATGGTTTCAGGATAAAAACTTTCGTCAAGCTGTAGACTATACCATTGACAGAAAAAATATGGTATTTAATATAGCAAACGGACTTGGGGCACCGTTATATACGGCAGAAAGCCTAAATTCCATATACCTTAACACCAATCTCCCACCTTATGACAAAAATTTAAATAAAGCTGAAGAATTACTCAAAAAATCCGGTTTTCACAAAGATAAAAAAGGAAAACTTACTGATAAAGACGGTCATCCTGTTGAATTTGACCTGTTTACAAATGCCGGTAATACTGAACGTGAAGCTATCGGGGTAATGGTAAAACAGGATTTGGAAGATTTGGGAATGAAAGTTAATTTCAAACCTGTTGAATTTAATACTCTTGTAAATAAACTCGTTAATACTTATGACTGGGATATGGTTATAATGGGATTAACAGGCAGTCCGCTTGAACCCAACGGCGGGAAAAATGTATGGATGTCAGACGGAACATTACACATGTTCAATCAGCGTCCTAACGGATATAAACAAGATGACAGACTTGAATGGGAAAAAAGATTAGATGAATTATTTATCAAAGGGGCACTTGCAACTGAATTCAAATCCAGAAAACAATACTATGATGAATATCAGAAAATTGCTTATGAGGAAAAACCTTTTATTTACATATATTCTCCGCTTGTCATCTCCGCAATAAGAAATAAATTTAAAAACTTATATCCGTCCATGCTTGGCGGTTTAACACACAATATTGAAGAAATTTATATTGAGGAAACTAAAAAATAATGCAAATATTAAAGTATATAATAAAAAGAATATTACAATCAATTCCGCTGCTGATAATAGTATCTTTAATCAGTTTTTTCATAATACGATTAAGTCCCGTAGATCCATTGGCAGAATTGAGATTAAATCCTTCCGTATCACAGGAAACCTTACAAAAAGAAACTCAGCGTTTAGGCTTAGATAAGCCAATTATCGTTCAATATGGCAAATGGGCAAAATCTTTTGTAAAAGGTGATTTAGGCATAACTTCCAACGGAGAAAGGGTAAGTACAAAACTCAAGGAACGCATCCCAAACACCTTATTACTGACAACAATAGTAATATTTTTAACATGGCTTGTCGGCATACCTTTGGGTGTAATAGCGGCATTACACTGGAAATCAAATCTTGACAGAATATTAACGGTTTTAACGAGTATAGGCATGGCAATTCCGTCATTCTTCTTTGCGGTACTACTCTTAATATTTGCCGTTAAAACGGGATGGTTTCCTGTTGGAGGATTAACCGGTTCGGATTTTCTCGAAAAAAATCTGTTCGGGCAAATAATCGATATTACTCATCATTTAATATTGCCTGTCACCGTACTATTTACAATATCACTTGCCGGATTACAAAGGCAGATGAGGGCAAATCTCCTTGACGTTTTAGACAGTGACTATGTAAAATTTGCAAGAGCAAAAGGGTTGAGTGAATTTGATGTTATATATAAACACGCACTCAGGAATGCTCTTAACCCTATGATTACACTGCTCGGTTTTGAATTTGCAGGATTATTGAGCGGTGCAGCGTTGACAGAATATGTATTTCAGTATCCGGGACTGGGAAGATTAATACTTGAAGCTGTAATGCGTTCTGACATAAATCTTGTAATGGCATCACTAATGATGGGTGCGATAATGCTTATTATCGGTAACCTTATAGCGGATATTCTTCTAATTATTACCGATCCGAGAATAAGGAGGGGTAATGTTTAAGGAAGTTATCAAAAAACTTTGGGCTGACAAGTTTTCAAGAATTTCACTAATTGTACTGGGATTAATATATTTTTCGCTGCTGTTTGCTGATATTATCGCACCATACAACAAAGATTTTTCAGACAGAACCATGGCGTATGTACCTCCGTCAAAAATATTTATAATTGATGGAAATCATCATCTGTCAAAACCTTATACATATAATTATGTAAGGAACTTTGATAATGAGAATTTAAAAATAACATACAATTTTGACCGCAGCAAAAAACATTATATCAAATTTTTTGCCAAAGGACATCCGTACAAATTGTTTGGTATAATACCGATGAAACGACACCTTATTACAACCGATAATGACGGCAGGCTATATTTTTTAGGAACAGACATAAACGGTCGTGATGTATTCTCCAGAATACTTTTTGGCGGTAGAATATCAATGACAATAGGCTTTCTTGCTTTATTTGTACTTTTCCCGATAGGTTTGTTATATGGCGGAATATCAGGATATTTCGGCGGAATAACCGATATAGTAATGATGAGATTTGCAGAAGCAGTAATGTCTATACCAAGCTTTTACCTGTTAATTATTTTGGCATCAATACTTCCGAGCGGAATGACAAGCGTACAAAGGTTTATGCTTATTGTAATAATATTGGCACTTATAGGCTGGGCAGGATTTGCCAGAGTTGTAAGAGGTATGGTTTTATCAGTAAAAAATCAGGAATTTGTACAGGCAGCAAAATCTATCGGTGCAAGCCGATTGAGAATAATAATCAAACACATTCTGCCGCAAACCACAAGTTTTGTAATTGTTGCAATGACGTTATCAGTGCCATCTTACATCTTATCCGAATCAGGATTAAGTTTTCTCGGACTCGGAATTCAGCAGCCTGACGCAAGTTGGGGTAATATGCTAAAAGAGGCACAGGAATACACAAACATAATTTACAGACCTTGGCTTTTAACTCCCGGATTTTTAATTTTTATTGCCGTACTTGCCTTTAACGTGATAGGTGATACAATTAGAGATGTACTTGATCCGAAAAGTAACAAGTAAGGGGAGAGAAAATGGAAAATTTGATACCTGTATTTGACCTGAATATTTGTATAAGGCTAATTGCATCAGTATTGTTAGGTTTTGCAATCGGGCTTGAGAGAGAAATGGCAAACAAATATGCAGGATTAAGAACAAATATACTTGTATGCGTTGGAGCTTGCGTGTTTACGATACTTTCTATATACGCATTTCCTATGGTATCAGTTACCGGAGATGAATACGGAACCCGTGATACAGCCAGAGTTGCCGCACAAATTGTAACCGGTATCGGTTTCATAGGTGGTGGTACCGTATTAAGACATGGTGCAACGGTTTTCGGTTTGACAACTGCCGCAACCCTATGGGCTGTAGCTAGTATCGGCATGGCTTGCGGTGCAGGAATGTTTGGGGTTGCAATTGCTACAACGATTTTGTGCATAATTGTACTTGTTGCTATCGGTTTCTGGGAAAGACATATTTTATCTTCAGGTATCAAAAATATGACTCGCATAAGAATTTCTCTAAACTGTGAAAATAAAAAAGCAGATGAAATTTATGATTTTTTACTTAAAAATTACCCTAAATTGAAGGAAATATCCAAAACTAAGAATACAGAAGATGAACTTTTGACAAAAGTTCATGCTGTTGTTGATATCAATTCCGCAAATCCTATTGTTGAAACCAACGATGTATTCAAAGGTATTGAAGGAATAAAAACTATTTCAATAAGAGAATACAACGAGATTTTAGGCAAATAGAACCTATTATGCTGTGAATTGAACTTATTTCCAATAATAATTTTTAGGATATGACCAACCGTTATTCATAATCAAAGCAGAACAGTTGCGTCCGCTTGCCCATGTAAGATGACTACAGTTTCTGGTATCACCCTCAGGGGGCATTACAGCACCATTCCTGTGAATATCAAACACATATACATCTTTTCCCATTTGATTTGGTCTTTTGCTGCCGTTTACATCAATAACAACGTTAACCATAACATCAGATGTATTGGATCTTTTATTTTCGCCCACATACCAGCAAGAACCGTCTTGAAGAACAACATATCCTGATGACCACAAGCCCCCAAAACTTCCGGTATCCATAGCACTACCATTCATATTTTTATAACCCTCTGCTTCAGGCACACCACAGAAGGTGACAGGAGTCAAACCCTGTTGACCATGTTTATCAACAATTTCAGCAAATTTCACACCTTCACCCAGATACTCAAAAAGTTTCATTACATTGATTGTAAATTGTTCATTATGATAACTCGGGAAAGGGCAATCGCTACACTTCCATGATACTAAATCTTCACCATGATTTGCCTGTGCAATTTTTACAGCCTGAGCCAAAACCGTATAATTCTTTTTTAAACTCGACAGAAACTGCTGCTTCTGATAATTTTGCATTAAAGCAGGTAATGTCATTGCCGCAACCACACCGATTATGCCGAGGGTGATTAAAACCTCTGCCAACGTGAATGCAGCTCTTTTCCCCATGTCATTGCGAGGGAGCAAGGAGTCTTGCGACCGTGGCAATCCAGCCGTTTTTTCGGCTGTTGATACTAAAGATTTAACACTATCTGAAAGGTCTGATCCCTCACCCGAAAATCTAACTTTCGCTTTGCTCAAGTTGATTTTCTGCCCTCTCCCGTTGGTAGAGGGAAATGCAGAATCGTCCAAGCTGCAAAGCTGCTTAGCTACAGAACTTCCTAAATCGCTAGAACCTTTACTACGAGAGGATTTCGTTCCCCACCCATGCTTAAATCCAATCATGATAATATCCTCCGAGGTTTTCATACATTATTATTATTATAACATTTTTTAGGATTATTTCAATCCTTAAATTTAACATCTAAATACAATGTTACATAAAAATATTTACGAATAACATTTGCATCAAACGAGCGAAGCTTCTATAAAAGCAGGATAGCCTGTTCACCTCTTCAAGAAGAGATGAACTCTTGCTTTGCGAAACTTTGTTGAGCTTAACTAGCTAAGAGAGGGCTGTTATTTTCTTTCACCTCGTATTTTACCCACACTAGAACTGCTTTAATTCTGCTTCAATTTGAGGTAAAATTTCGTCTAACTTGGACGCATCCTTAATACCGCCTTGAGCAAAGTTTGGACGACCGCCGCCATTAGCACCTGTGGCTCTTGCAATATCTCCAACAATTTTGCCGGCATTTACACCTTTTTTAACAAAGCTATCTGAAACTTTCACGGCAACTGTTTTATTGGAGGCCAAAACAATAATGCTTTCACCTAATTTTTTAGACATAAATTCTAAACCAATCTTCATCGCAAGCGGTTTTAAATCAAGAACTTTTGAGATAAACAGTTTACCGCCATCAATTGCCTGAGCCTTACCAATGAATGTTGAGAATTTTGCTCTTGTATTTTCTTCTTGCAATCTTTCGATTTCTTTTTGAAGTTCTTTATTTTCATCCTGCAATTTCTCTACACGCTCAACAACCTCATCAGCATGAACTTTAAATTTAGAAGATAACTCATCCGTGACTGCAACTTTGTCATTAACAAATTTTAGGGCTGATTTAGACACAACGCATTCAATACGTCTTGTGCCGGCTGCTATTGCACTCTCTGAAACTATTTTTATAAATCTTAAATCTTTAAGTTCTCTTGCATGAGTACCTGCACAGAATTCTTTTGAAATAGATTTTCCGTCTTTTTCTATAGAAACAACTCTTACGTTATCTCCGTATTTTTCACCGAATAATGCTGTAGCACCTGTCAGTTTAGCTTCTTCTATACCCATAACTTTTGTATTTACGGTATAACCTTCACCAATCCACTTGTTCATCAAATTTTCTGTTTTCTTAATTTCGTCAGGTGTCATAGCTCTTGAGAAAGTAAAGTCAAATCTCATACGTTCATCATCAACGTAAGAACCTGCCTGCTTAACTTCATCACCTACAACACTAATTAATGCAGCTTGCAGTAAGTGTGCAGAAGTGTGATGAACTCTGATTTCTTCACGTTTTGCAACATCAATTACAGCTTTGACAGTTTGACCGATTTCTATTTCACCATTTAGCACTGAACATCTGTGAACATACAATTCGTTTACTTTGAATGTAGTTAAAACTTCAAGCTTCAGACTGTCATTTTCAATAATACCGCAGTCACCAACCTGACCACCGCATTCAGCATAGAATGGAGTTTTGTTTAATACGACATCAACATATCCTTCACCTTCAATAGTAGCAAGGATTTTTGCGTCATCGCATTCGTTCTTTTCGTATCCGATAAATTCAGTTGAACCAACTTCCTGTTCAACTTTTGCATATTTCATATCACCGGTTACGGAAATTTTTGCGGTTGCAGCTTTTGCTCTGTCTTTTTGCTCCTGCATTGCAACTTTATAACCTGCTTCGTCAACTTTTAATCCGTTTTCTTCTGCAATTTCTTTGGTTAATTCCAGAGGGAAACCAAAAGTATCATAAAGTTTGAAAGCACTTTCGCCGTCAATATCTTTTTTGTTTTCAATAAATTCATCAAGAAGTTTGTAACCTCTATCAAGGGTTTTGCCAAATCTTTCTTCTTCTTTTTTAATTGTATCAATAACTTTTTGTTTATTTTTAACCAGTTCCGGATAAGCTTCACCATATCTGTCAACAACAACATCAACAAGCTTGTAAAGGAACGGTAATTCCATACCGAGGATTTTACCATGACGTAATGCACGACGTAAAATCATTCTCAATACATAACTTCTGCCTTCATTTCCGGGAATAACACCATCAGAAATTAAGAAAGTAACACATCTTGCGTGGTCTGTAATTATTCTCAAGGAAACATCTGTTTTTTCTGATTTTTTATACGGAACCCCGCTCATCTCAGAAACTTTATCCATAATCGGCTTTAACAAATCAGTTTCGAAGGTTGAAGCGACACCCTGACATACCATAGTAATACGTTCCAACCCCATTCCGGTATCAACATTTTTGCTGTCCAAAGGTGACTGATTTCCTTCTTCATCCTGATATAATTCTGTGAATACAAGATTCCATATTTCAACCCACCTGTCACATTCACAGGTATCAATTCCGCAATTCGGATGTCCGCAGCTGTATTCTTCACCTAAATCGTAATGTATTTCAGAACAAGGACCGCAAGAACCTGATGCCCCCGGAGGACCCCAGAAATTATCTTTTTTACCTTTTCTCTTAATTCTTTCGGCAGGAACACCAACACTTCTCCAGATGTCGTAAGCTTCATCATCAGTTTCAAAAATTGTAATCCATAATCTGTCTTTATCAAGCTTCAATACTTCTGTAACAAATTCCCATGCCCAAGGTATAATTTCTTTTTTATAATAATCGCCGAAAGAGAAATTTCCCAACATTTCAAAGAAAGTATGGTGGCGAGGGGTTCTGCCGACATTTTCGATATCCGAATCTTTACCGCCCGCTCTTGCACATTTCTGGCAGGATGTAGCTCTGGCAGGTTCATAAGGACAAGGCTGAATTCCTAAAAATATAGGTAAAAACTGCAACATTCCGGCAGTTGTTAAAAGTACCGTCGGGTTATCAGGTACAAGACTTGAACTTTCAACAACGGTATGCTGATGCTTATCCTTAAAATAATTCAAATACAAATCTCTAATCTCGTTTCCGCCTAGCATAATCTTTTATTCCTCTTTCTCTTTTACCTAATTTGATACGGTAACACCGTACTCTACATTGTATATTAAACAAGTTTTCCATGCAAATTTTAAAACAAAAACAATCCGACAAGTGAGTTAATAACCATGATTGGATTGAATATGACTATATCTGAAACCCACTCAATCGGATTGCTTTCGCAATTATATTATAATAACTTTTAAAATATTCTTTTATAACATTGTATATAAACGCCTATAATTAAATAAAAAAGCTGAGATAATATCTCAGCTTTTTAACACTACTACACACTATTTAAGTCAATTAAGCTTTTTGTAAATCAGTCAAATCAATTTTCTGTTCATAATTATAAATTGATTTTGGCTTGATAATTGTTCTGCCATCAGGAGTAACTATTTTTTCAATATTACCCTGTTTGTTATATGTCAAAGTATAACCGTCTTTTGATTTATATACACCTTTTTTAACACCGCTTGCGGCAGACTCACCAACAGATTTTAATGACTGAACTTGAGCATCAGAAATATTATTTCCGATTTGGCGAGCTTGAGCTGATTTTTCAGCAGCTTCTTTATTAACCGTTGCTATAATTTTAGCTTCTTCTTTTGTTGGAGCTTGATATGCAATTGATTTATCATAAGCCGCTTGCTGAGCAGGAGTCGGAGTATCTTTAATTGCTCTTTCCACAGCTCTGCGATTAGCCTGACTAGCGTTCACAGTTTCAATATTACTTATAATCTTTGATTGATTTACATTTTTTTGTACAATTTCTTCCGCAACTTCAGGATTTGCACGGTTTACAACCTTTGGAGCTTCCTGCGTTGCTTTTCCGAAAAATTTGTTGTATAAGTTTTGGAGTTTACTCCAGCCCTTACCTTTCCACAACCACAAAGCACCTGCAGTCAATGTTGCTAATCCTACTATACCGCCAACAACTTTTTTTGTTTTGCTTTTTGAGCCTTCATATACATCACTATCTAAACCGCCGGTATAAGAAACACCATAGCGAGCGATCTGTTGTTGTCCGTTACTTATATAATTTGTATTATAATTGCTATTTACATTCACAGCGTCAACTTTTGACATGCTAATTTAACCTATTTCTTACCTACATGTATATAAAGGTCTGTAAATATCTAAAATTGCCGACATGTTAAGATATTTTAAGTAACCTTACTTTGAAATGTTAATGTTTTCGTGGTTAATAGCTGAGGATTCGCTTTCTTCAACATACTGAGCAAGCTGTTTTGACGCCTGTTTATAAGCATTAACCGTAGAATTACCGCCCAAACATCCGCCGGGACATGCCATAACTTCAATTAAATTACCTAATTCGCAAACGCCGTTTTTAGCATATTTTTTCAAATCACGAACGGATTGTTTGTTCAAACCGTCTATAACGACAGGATATGTCGGAAGTTCCTCAGGTAATAAAACTTTAACGGCATGGGCAACACCGCCGGTAACGGCATAATTTCTTGCCTCCGCAGAAGCTTCCACCTTGAATGCTGATTCATCACACTCTTCAACTTTTACACCCATTGCAATAAACCATGCACCGACTTCTTCATAGTTAAGAACATAGTCAACATTTTTATCATTCAGTGCTTCTCGGCGTTTTGCTACGCAAGGACTAAAGAATACAGTA